>Ga0209986_10000343_pt1 | contig 44039 bp, 48 predicted proteins | sample BlataG_FD_183168 | JGI IMG/M metagenome (GOLD analysis project Ga0209986, IMG submission 183168) | Deep subsurface microbial communities from Black Sea to uncover new lineages of life (NeLLi) - Black_00105 metaG (SPAdes) (version 2) | ecosystem: Environmental > Aquatic > Marine > Oceanic >... | reverse complement strand
ATAACCTTCTGAACGTGATAAAATTAGCTCTCTTCCCAAAAAAGATTTTGCATACACTTGTGAAATAATACCAATAACACTTGCATGCATATCCCACCCACTGTGTCAAATTGCCACATGATTCGGTCTCTTTATCAAGAATTTTCTATTGCTCAGCTCTTTGACAATCTCCCATCCATCTTCCACATATGATGGCAGTTCGTTTTCATTGACTATCTTGCTGCGATAGGGCTTTCCATTTTTGCCTAGTTGAGGTATTGTTAATCTTTTGATCTCTGTAGTCAACAGTTTTTGCTCCTCGTCGAGAGATAGTTCTTTGCCAAGTTCTCTCTCTTTCTCTATTTTGACCTTCATTGGGTCAATGCCATACATCTGTGCTTGTTGCCTCCACATCTCAAGCAGCATTTCTTTCTTGTCTCTCTCCGGTCGGGGAGTCGTTTCCAGGTACTCGCTGGAAGCTGTAAAAGCGCTCCGCATGTCCTCAACAAGGTTCTCAGGAAGTCTTCCCTTGTTGGTTGAGTATCTTGCTTCCATATCTCCCTTGTGACCCATGAAGAAAACTCTGTATGGATGACTTATTTTTCCATGGCTTTCAGCCAGAAGCATTTGGGTGGAAAAGTACGCCCTTAACACGTAAGGTCTCCACTTGAACCTTGGTCTCATTGCTTTTCTGATTATGCGGGAGACATTCCTTGTTGTCATAAATGCTGTTGAGTTTCCTTCGAATCCCGGTTTCTTGGCAATGACTGGTGCATCAAATGTGAGTTTCTCTCCTATGGCGAGTCTGTTGTTAAGGTAAGCGGTGAGATGGTCACAAGCCTCTTTAGGTAGGAATGTCAGGTATTTGTGGTTGGTTTTGCTCAAAGAAGGTCTAACAGAAACCAGTGTAGGAATCTTTGTGAACTCTACATGATCCTGGTGGATCTTCAATTCGGGAAGATCCTTCACCCTTAACCCGCCTTTGCCTTGAGCATTTCCTAAAACTTCGAGGCGTAAGCCTGACTGTGCGACTAGGCATATTGCTGCGCTGGCTCTTTCATCACCGTACATCAATAATGTTTTCAGTTCTTTTTTCTCTGGAACACGTTCATTCTCAATAGTAGGTGTGGCACTACGATTGGAGATCCGTATCTTTCTCTTGAGTTCTATCTCATTGTGGACAAGCCAAGACTTAACGCCCTTGAGTATGCCCGTGATGTATCCTGGTGATTTGCCCTCGGACTCCATCCTGGTGATGTGATCTTCAATGAGGTCTTCCAGTTCCCTCCGATTCTTCCTCCCAAAATCAGCTAAAGTAATAGGAGTCAAATTGTTCTGTTCACAGAATAGGCTCAACCTTCTGAGATGGACCTCTGCTGTAATTGGGCTTCCCCGCCCCACATTAGTATACCACCTCGTCACATCAGGATCCTTCAGTAACGCTGCTTTCTTAGTCATCTAAAAGCCTGGATAGAACAGTAAACAAGCCAGAAATATAAGGGGTTCACTACAATATTGTGGCGGGCCCGTGGGGATTTGAACCCAAACAGGGTCGAGTCCATCTCTTGCTATGCCAGAAGTAGGGCTGCCCGTCCTTATACCCAAAAGGGTTAAGTGCTGTATAGAGCTCAAAGTAAATTCCCCAACCAAGATACCGCTCCCACCCATGTGGAAACTCGAATTGGAATTCTTCATCTCCTATCACCATTATGTCAATGACCTTCTCATAGTATCCACATAGAGCGTCGGTTATAGCGAAGCTCCCCGCCAGCAAGGCTATCAAGAATACCATTACTATGAATTTCTTTGTCATGTCCGTGCACCTCTATTGTGTGCGAGATAGATGACTCCTACCATACACCACATAGTCAGCCCAATCACCGTCATCAAACCACCATGCAACGTTCCCACAAAAGGGTGTGGATCCATGTAAGGATTCGCATTCCTTTCAGCAATCCTCCAAGCTTCATAATCAGACATTGCAACGACAAAGACTGCAGTATATATCAACGCCGCCACTATGAGTGTTATTATTAATATTGCTCTCCTATTCATTTTTCTTTCCTTTTTTCAAGTTTCTCTTTCTGCCCACAACTTAGGGCTAGGCGGTGATGCGCCTCAAGCGTATTTGACTCTGGCTCAGACTTTAGCATTTCGTTTCCTCCTTCAGTCATACAGACTTAAGATTCTGCAAGATTTTTCCTGAGTATATCTCTGTCTTAGCAGGATATAGACTTTAAGCCTGTCTCGACAGTGCTGTAACATCTTCTCTTCTTCTATTTCTCTTTTCATTCAAACCACCTCTGCTCTCTTATCTTAACTTTATATGCGTCTCTATGAGACGGTGTTTGCTTGTAATAGACCTCCATTTTATTCCTCGTTCTACTATGTCGGCTGTTTTGCTTTGCAGCTCTAGGAAGCCAGCCCTAAAACATTCTTCCTTCTTCTTCATAGTTATAATTCTCCAAATGATGTTTGCACGGCTGGAGTTCTTTACGGAAAAAACATTGTCATTTTCAAAGAGAAAGGAGTAACATTTGCTAGTGATTTCAGAGACTTGGGATATATTACATTTGAAAAAGACGATTTGAAAGCCAAGGCAACCGACCTACTCAAAGAACTAATAGAGTTTGGTTTACTGAAAATCACACCTGCTTGAGTCTTTTTTGGGGATTACAATGACTAATTTAGAAAGAATTTTACAGGTCGCCAAAAGCGATGCAAGATTGCAAACTATAATCAATAATTGCCTTCTTAGAGTCGGTTATGCTCAGCATTTGGTTGGCGGTTTGTCATTTATAGAACAAAAAGACGATTCTCCCGCATTCTGTCTAGGCTTTCAAATCTTCAACTACCCAATTGGTGCAATATTTGTCGGTGAAAACCTATCGAAAACACTAACAAATGACGAGTTGGAGTTCGTGGTTCTGCATGAAACAGGTCACATTATGAAGAACCATTTTGTTTCGACTTCTTTTGTCTGGTTAATGAAATCTTGGGCAATTGATATAATTGCTGATGGGTTCGATATTTCTAAGAAAAAGGCAAGAGAATATCTCGAACTTCTAAAGGCTATTTATGTCATATTAAGTGGCGGAAAAAAGACTATTGAGGAAGAAGCAAAGGCTCAACTTGAATTTGAAGCGGACAAATATGCAGTTGAGATTCAAGGTCGAAAAGACTCTGGAACATCTACACTTGTCAAACTATCAAAGGGAAACATAAGAGCTCCCACTCATGTAACCTTTGATGGTAGTTTTCCGTTTCCGATAGTAACATATGAAGAGCGAATGGAGGCAATAAGAAGAGACTGCTAATTCTTGCTTAGAAAGCAGAAATGCGCGCGCATATTAGGTGTCAGTTGAATGAGCAAAAAAATCATGCTATTTCTTCGTTTTGATGATTGGATCTCTTCAAAGACGCACCTTCAAACTGATTGGGTAACTGTAGCTAGATTTGATAGATCATCTAATAATTCTTTTGGAACATTTAGCTCTCTCGTTCCAAATGACCCAGAGATTACCCAAAATTTGCTCCAAAACTGGACTTGGGATGTCCACACAAATTTTGGAACCCCATATTTCAGTCAATCATTCACATCTGGTCAAATCGAATTCAATATGGGTGACAAGGAACTGAAGAACGGAATCCCCTTTGAATCTTTCACAATACTTCGCGAGTTTCACACAGCATACCCTTCGCATGTAGATATCACTCAGAGTTTCGTTTTGTATCATGGATTGTATCACGATACCAATCTTGATAAATATCTCGAGCCTATCAGCGAAGAGTCTGTTATAGTATACGAAGACCATTGTTTTGTCTTAGCAAAAGTCCGATTCATCAGAGACTACTTAGCTGCCCGAAACATGATTCTTGTACGATTTCACGACCACAGGAGAACCGTTAACAAATCCCTAAATGAGCTCATTGGCAAGAATAGAGCAGAATATCAAATTATCGAGAAAGATAGACACTTCCATATAGCAATAGCAAAGGGTTTTGGCAAAGTAGAAGAGACACGCTCAAGGCTACTTGGAAAAGATATTATATTACCTTTTGAGGAACCAATGAACAACGATTATCTTTTTCTTGCAGGCAAGGAGAAAAGTAGATTTGTAAAGTTCATAATTGACATCGACGACAAAGGAAAGCTCATAGAAGAGATCTGCAGTGAGGAAGAACTTAGCAATAACTTTGCTGACAGGGGAAAACCACACTTCCTTACGCTTGTATTCTTCAAAAGAGAAGTCCTTCAAAAATTTTACCAAAACCCGCGAAAATACACTGTTGGATCAGGATACATAAACTGTTTGGACCTTTGGGGAATTCCATTTGGTGTAAATAGAGAAGGATTTCTCCATGTCTGGCTAGGTGATCTGGGAAGGATTCCATATGAAGAGCAACTTCACTTTAGACAATACAATGTACTTCCATCTGGCGGCATAAGCGAGGATTTCTACAAAACGCAACTACTAGCGCAATCTACTGAAACAAAGAATCCGATGGATAAAATAAAACAGCTATATAATGAAATTGGTGCGCTGTCAGAGAAGAAACTAGGATTCAGAATATTCAAGGAACTATCAGAGGATGATTCTCATATCCTTAAAACCATTCATATACCCACTACGACAGAATGGAAAGAACTAGACGAGCAACTAGTCTTCTTGGCTAAATTGTTACCTGACTCAATAAATAAGTCTGAATTAGGAATCAGATTAGCTTGGAACCCCAGAACCTCTGATGAGAACAACCGAATTAGTTTTCTTGAGAAATTTCTTGAAGAGCTCTTTAAAATAGATAGCAAATCAACTGAGCAGATTGTCAGACCAATCAGAGTAGTACAAAGCTTGAGGTCAGCTTCAGCTGCACACAAGAAATCTAAGAGACTGCGAAAGCTTCTAAAGAAACTAGGATTAGAAAAAAAGAATCCTCAAGAGATTTCTATTATTCTGGTATCATCATTGGCAAAAACCATGTCGGTCATAAGGGACTTACTAAGTGCATATTCAAGATGAGAAGAGGCTCAGATATACTCGGCACATATATTTATTCAACCTGAATAGTGCACTTCAGCCATGCAAGTTTGAATATTGGTTGGTTGGTTGGTTGGGTTCAAATCCCACCCTGCACCTTTTGATAAACTTCTACACTTTTAGGAGCTATCTACGTCTTTCAAAAAAATTTGATGCCTTCCATCTCACACAGGCAGGAGATAGATCATAGAATTAGCTACACATACAAAGACTTTCTTTGTTTACATTTTTTGAGACTGTGCACAAGTATTGAGAACATCATAATTGTAAAAAATGAGAGCGCGCATCAATCTATCTTTCTTATCAGTATTCTTTGCGAAGGTAGCACGCTTACGAATTACCAGCCATCTGCGAGGTAAGTCTCTAACTCCTCTTCCTTCACTGTTATCTGCGGGTCTTTTTCGCTTTCCCGCATCTTCTTTATCTCGTTTTCGAGGAGCTCGATCTCTTCATCTTGGCTCAACTCTTTTTGGATTTCCTTCTCTTTTGCAACCTTGACTTCCAAAAGGTCTATGCCTAGAAGGTTTTTAGCTATGCTTTTCAAAGCCTCTATCTTCGCTTCCTTAACTACCATGCTTTGATCCATCTCTTGAGCCGTGATGCCCAGGAATGGTTCGCAGGCTTTAATGGAGTTTCGCATACCCTCGATCATCTCTTCGGGAAGTATGCCTTTGTTGGTGCTGTATCGACTTTCGATGTCGCCTTTGTGGCCCGCTATGAACTGTAGGTACGGGTGGCTAATCTTCCCCTTTGATTCCGCTATGATCAGCTGGGTCTCTGCATATGCCCTCAAGACATAGGGGCGTTTGTAGACCCCTGCCCGCCTCATGGTCATCCTGATCAAGTGGCTTATCTTTCGTGTCATCAGAAACTTTCGTGTTGAAGCCCTAGGCCTCTCATGAGCTATGAGGGGACTTTCGGGTTCCAATTGTTCTCCAGTCCTCAACCTTTCCTCTAAATATTCTTTCAGGTAGGTGCAGCCCTCATCTATCAGGAAGGTAAAGTATTTGTGCCTAGTCTTGCTGAGGGCGGGCCTCACCACAATCATGGTTGGAGCCCTCCCGAAGAGAACCTCGCCATTCTCAATCTTCAGTTCTGGCAAGTCCTTAAGCATGAGGCCGTCGCTACCATCATGATTCCCAAGAGTGTGAGGCCTCAAATCAGCAAAGGCTATGAGAACCTCAGCCACCCTCACCCTTGCATTGGACGCCCGAAAGATTCTGCTTAGCTCCTCGTTGGATGGAATCTGCTCATCTTCTATGGTAGGCGTGGCGTTGGGGTTGCTGACTTTGATCCTCCTCGTCAACCTCACATCATTGTATCTGAGCCAAGATTTCACAGCCTTAAGCAAACCAACGATGTAGCCAGGAGACTTACGTTCAGTCTCAAGCGTCGTCACCAAATCCTCCAGTGAATCTTGAAAACCCTTAAGATCCTTCTCAGCCGTTTCAAGCATTTCTTGAGGAGTTGTGTCAAGCAACTCGCAAACCCTGCCCAATCTTCTAACAGCCACTTCAGCAGTAATGGGACTCCCCCTAGCAAGGTTAGTGTGCCAACGAACAAACGTGGGGTCTTTCTCAAAAGCCGCATACTTGAGCCGGCGCGGGTGAGGGCGAGCACTTGAATCCTTTTTAGACATAAATAAATCTATAAGGATGGGCTTTAATAAAAGTATCTGCACCTAAAAAGTGGCGGGCCCGTGGGGATTTGAACCCCAGATCTCCGGCTTTCACCCTTCGTCTTTAGACCGGAGGCTTGCACACCACAATGCTGATGCAGAGTGGTTCGGTGCCTTAATCCAGACTGGGCTACGGGCCCTCTGAATACGAGAATCGCGCCTAAGAGAATAAAGCTGTTACGTTATTCACCAACTAAGTCTTCGTTCAGCCACCACGCCTTCTTCTTCCCCATCTTACTTCCGGAGTAATATTGAACTATTGATTTCCCAAGCTGTTTCCTAGAAAGCTTCTGAATCCTTCGCAACCTGTTAAGGACAAGCCACCTATTAGTCCCCAAGTTCTCTGCCAATTCAGGCGTAGTAGCACCTCTATAATGCAAGAGGTAACTGATAATCTTATGATCAGTTTCGTCAATACCAAAAGCATGCGGGTTAATCTTCCCCTGTTCATATGTAAGAACCTCCAGCTTCGCAAGGAGAGTCTTGATTTCAGAGAGCTCAGCATCAACCTTATCCATCCGCTTCTCCAACTCGAAGAGCTTATCAGGTCTCGGGGTCTTCTCCAGCTTCTCAACTATTGCGTCACGTATGAAATTGCTTCTCTCACCCTTCTCCACCCGCAAAGCAAACTCCTCGAAAATCTCCTTAGGAATCTTCGCAGAAACTACCATAATCTTCACCACAGACTACCCTCATCATCTATTAAGGTTTCAAGCAAAAATTAGTATCGCTCACCCCTTTCTAAAAGACATTCACTCTCTAGAGCTTAAAGGAGCTTATATCCCTGGTTGATCTCCCAGAGCCAGAAACACCACATTTTGCACTGCAAGACTGCCACAAAACACCAAGTTCCTTGTTTTATTCGTGGTTTAGACCGAGACCTAAAAGCCTTTAAGAGCAAAAAGTGAGAGTAATTCAACCCCAATATGAAGGGAGACATATGAAGACAACTATCTCAGTTATAAAGTGTGACGTTGGTTCCCTCGTAGGGCACCACATCGTTCCTGAGCCGTTACTTGAAATAGCCCAAAACCAACTGGCGAAGGCAAAAGAGGCAAAGCTGATCAACAGTTTCTACGTATTCAACGCCGGAGACGACCTTGAACTTCTCATGACCCACGAGAAAGGTGAAGGAAACAGCGAAATTCACACCTTAGCTTGGAACACTTTTCAAGAAGCCGCAGAGAAGGCAAAAGCTCTGAAGTTGTATGGCGCCGGACAAGATCTGCTAAAGAACGCGTTCAGCGGCAACATCCGCGGTATGGGTCCAGGCGTAGCTGAGATGGAGATAGATGAGAGAAGATCTGATCCAATAATCGTGTTTGCAGCTGACAAGGCTTCAGCAGGTTCCTTCAACTACCCTCTCTATCGCATATTTGCTGACCCTATGAACTCAGCTGGACTTGTCATCGACACATCAATGTTTCACGGCTTCAAGTTTGAAGTGCTAGATTCAAAGAAGAATCAGAGAGTTATCCTGAAATCCCCCGAAGAACTACACGAACTCGTCGGCCTATTAGGATCGAGCACACGCTACACCGTTTCCCGCGTCTGGCAAGCCAAAAACCATCTCCTATGCGCAGTCACAAGCACAACAAAACTCTCCCTAATTGCAGGCAAATACGTCGGCAAGGATGATCCTGTAGCCATCGTAAGAGCCCAACATGGGCTACCTGCTGTTGGCGAGATCCTCGTACCCTTCCTCCACACCTACTTTGTTGAAGGATGGATGCGGGGAAGTCATTGGGGGCCTCTCATGCCTGTAGCCTTGAAAGACAGCAAATGCACGGTTTTTGATGGGCCTCCTAGAATGGTTGCATTAGGATTCCAAGTGTGCGATGGGCACATTGCCGACTTGAAAAATGGAAACCCGATGGTTGCAGATTTGTTTGACGACCCAGCTTTCGAGCTGGCTCGGCGAGAAGCCACAGAGACTGCAGCCATGATTCGTCGGATGGGCGAATTTCAGCCTGCCCGATTAAGCCAAGAAGCAATGGAGTACACGACCCTGCCTCAAATACTGGAAAAGCTGAAAGACCGTTTCAAACCATCTTGAAGCATATGTTATTTTCGAACCAAACTTTCCTGAAGGATGTCGTAGCGGGTCTTGACAGCCTTATAGATCAAGCTCCTAAGTTCTTCTCCAGACACTCCCTTCTCGCGAATAGCTGCCAACTTCTTCGCCAACTTGGCATCTCCGATACTCTTGAGCCATCTTTCGAAATCTTCTCTGACGAGATGAAACTCGAGGGACGTTATGCTAATGTCTTTAATCTTCTCAGAGAAGTCAAATAAGCTATCTGCACGCACACCAGAATACTGATCAACTCCAGTGTAAAAGTAGAATGTTCTATCGGGACCAAAAGAAGCTAAGATCGAAGCGACTTCTTCCTCACTAATTTGGATGTTTACAATGTCACTGCCAAGATCCGTTATCTTATAGTATCCCTTCACTGGCGAAGAGACATACCCTGCCTTTTTGAGACCAAGAATATGCATCATACACGAAGAAAAGTTGACCCCGACCTTCTCAGCTATCTCCTTAGGTCTCCTCGGTCGGGTATGTAGTGCCATCTCCTCTAAGATCTTTCTCTTAACAGGGCTCAAACGCATAAGTTTTCTACACTCCACCCCATACTTATCTATATGCGTATTTCACCTTTTCAAATTTTTGATAGTTACTTGAGTGCTGACGCCTTTAGAAAGGAAATATCAAAGCTTTAATAGTGTGCAGTAGCAGTTCAAGTAAACAAAGATAAAGGAATTAAAGCAAATGCCAGAAGAAATACTCACAGATTTGATTAAGAAACAGATCAAGATTGAGAAAGGACTTGTTACCACCATTAAGAAAGAGGTGGAAGGTACACATAACGTGGCTGCTAAGCTCCTGCTCTTGGAAGTCCAGATGGACTCTGAGAAGCATGCAATGATCTTAGAAGGCATATTAGACGTCATAGATCATAAAGACGCCAAACCCCTCTGGGACACATTAATTGAAAGCTACGTCGACAAATTGGTTGTCAAGAAGAATCTTGAGAACCACATCAAGACTGAAGAAGCGATGCTTGAACACATACAGAGAGAGATAAGAGAAACCAAAGATGGAGGCATAAAACTACTGCTAGAACACATCGCCAGCGACGAAAAGAAGCACCATGAGATACTCCAAACCGTCATTAGAGAAGCCTACAAAATCCGACCGTAGGCTCTTACGCTTTTTTAAACTCTGCAGATGCTTTTGTCCAGCCTATAAGTCTCATCATCCTTAAAACTTTACACCTGCTTTTCCATTACCGTCGATAGAAAATGCATGCATGCCGAGTACGCGTCAGTAAAGAAAGAATGAGGAAATGTAAATAAGTAATAAGAACCTTAGCCATAGAAACAGTTCATCTATTCAAATGAAGCCTGTGAAGAATAATGAGGTTGGCAATATCAGTCTATGAATATCCACCTAAAATAGTGGGTGGTTTAGGCACATACGCCGCTGAGATAACGAGGAAGTTTGTTCTCCTAGAGAATGACGTGTCAATATTCACTATGAATGACGATAAAGGGGAACTACCCACCAGAGAGCTATGGCGGGGAATTGAGATCCACCGCCCTCTCCACATAGACGTATCAGATTCCCTCCCAGACGTGATCGCAGAGGACGTGAGAAAGTGGGGAAGAGGCATCCAATTCTTCTCAAAAGTTCTCGTCTACAACTATCTAAGTGCTGCAAAGATAGTGAATGACCTAGTCAAGAAGGAAGGTTTCAAATATGACGTCTTAGTAGCCCATGACTGGCTTTCTGTAATCGCAGGCGTCACTGCCAAGAGAGAACTGGGACTCCCCCTGGTTTTCCATGTACACTCAACAGAGAAGGGCAGAACCTTAGGCAACGGCTCAGAAGTCGTAACAAGCATCGAACATCGTGGCGGACAGATGGCTGACCTCGTAATAACCGTCTCAAATGCCATGAAAGACGAACTGATAGAGCTAGGATTTCCAAAAGAGAAGATCCGCGTCTGCTACAACGGAGTTGACCCGGAAAAGTACTCCCCAGACCAAGTGAGCGAAGCGAAGCGAAAGGAGATACGAGAAAGCTACGGAGTCAAAGACGAAGACAAAATGATACTATTCATAGGAAGACTCGTCTTGGTAAAAGGAGTTGACAAACTAATCATGGCCTTGCCCCACGTCCTGGCAAAGATCCCTAAGGTCAAACTAGTCATAGTCGGCCTTGGAGACATGGAGGAACACCTGAGAAACATGGTTAGAGGACTCAACCTCGAAGACACAGTAAAATTCCGCTTCGAATTCATTCCTGAAGAGGAACGAATCGCCCATTACGCCGCTTGCGACCTTGCTGTATTCCCAAGCCTCTACGAACCCTTCGGAATCGTTGCCCTAGAAGCCATGAGCATGGAGAAACCTGTTGTTGTAGGAGCTAGTGGAATCAGTGGCATGAGAGAAATCGTGATCTCCAGTGGCACAGAACAATGCGGCTTCCACGTCAATCCTAGTGACCCAGTAGACATCGCTTGGGGGATTGTAAGCAGCCTGCAAAACCCTGACAGAAAACATGAGCTTGGCAAAAATGGTAGGAAACGCGTCCTCTCCGAGTTCACTTGGGACGCAATCGCCAAGAAGACCCTTGAAACTTACTCCGAAGTGGTCAAAGAAGAAACCAACTAACCTGCTTCTATAGTAAAAGGCTGAGTAGACGATAGGATGTAGCATTTTGCTCAACGATATCCGTAAAGACTACCTTCTTGACAGGTGGGTTGTCATAGCAACCCACAGAGGACGCAGACCAACGGATTTCACCCAAAAAAAAAAATCGACCTCAAATAGAGACATCTCCTGCCCCTTCTGTCCTGGGAATGAGCGAAAGACACCGCCAGCCGTCCTCGTCTACTTGAAAGGCGATGGAGGTATCATAAAAAAGGCGGACACAAATGGTACACGCCATCAAGGCTGGTTGATCCGCTGCGTACCCAACTTGTATTCCGCCTTCTCCCCTCCAGAGAGAGGTGAAAGTTTCAAAACAGGAAAGGCAGTTGGACACCACGAAGTTCTAGTTGAATCTCCAATCCACAATGAACACCCTGGAGTCGCAAGAATTTCCCAGCTAATTCACGTAATCAATGGATACTCCGACCGTTTGAGGATACTCCTCAAAAAACCATATGTCAAATACGTTTCTATCTTTCGAAACCATGGTTTAGACGCAGGAGCTTCACTATCCCACACCCACAGCCAAATAATCGCCACCCCGACCATACCTCCAACTCCCCACAATGAGTTGGAAGCATGTAAAAAGTTCCATAAAGAGAGCGGAAATTGTATTCTCTGTGAAGTAATCCAGAAAGAAAGGAATAGTCCAAGATTCATATGGGAAAACGAAAGCTTCATAGCCTTTGCCCCTTGGGCTGCAGTTCACCCCTTCGAATTTTGGATAATCCCAAAAGAGCACCAAGGAACACTTCTCGAACTACAACACAAAACAGTAGAAGATCTAGCCAACGCCTTGAAAACCTGTTTAGGTGGACTAAACTCCCTTCTGAACGATCCTCCCTATAACTTCGGATTTCACATGGCACCCAACAAAGAAACAAAAAAACTCTACCATTGGCACCTGGAAGTCTATCCGAAACTCACAATTTGGGCTGGATTTGAGAAATCCACTGGGATATACATCAACGTTGTACCCCCTGAAGATTCAGCGCAGAACATGAGACAGACGATCGCAAATCTTCCACAAGATTAGAAGCGGCTCATTCAGATTCCGAATATCAAACAAATCTTTTCTAGTAAACTGCCACACCTCTGTTTGCGCGTCTGAGGATGCCAGTGGTCTACTTGAAGTTAAAGCTGAGTCTGAAGATTCTACTCTTGACCCACGCCATCGCAACCACTTTCTTGGTAGCGACAATCGTGCTGTTGTTCCAAATAGACGAGATGATTCACGGTCAACTGTACGACTACGGTTTGCAGTTCAGTTATCAATGGGCTGCACCGTATTGGACTATCGAATGGCTAATCTTAGGTCTGCTTGGCTGCGTTGTAGTCATAAATCTCCTCTCCGCATCTTACTTGATACTTTCCCGCAGAAATCCGCCGCAAAGACAGACTTTGAACAAAAACATTTATCAAAAACTGAAGAGAGACGCTGAAAAGAGGGGAATTGGCGTTCAAGAGCTGGTTCGTGCGGTAATAATTCCGGAATGGCTGAAAGAAAGCGAGTAGATTGGTGGCTTCTCTTGACGCGCCACCTACGAACGGAATCTTCGCTTACGCTCCTGAAAATCTTTCAGGAACCATCTAATAGCGTAATTCCAATTCTGAATGTGACATAATAGTAATATTAGTTCTATGTTGAAAATTTCCATAACATGGAGAAGCAAAGTATGCAATCTAAAATTGACTTGCCAGAAGGAGAAGAAGTAGACTTTGAAAACGAAAAGGAAGAGTGGAACAGTTACAAACTGGCAGATGGTTCAACATTGAAGGTTAAGCTCGTCCTCATCAACGTTGTCAGGAGTCGCGACAATTTTGATTCTCTAGGCAACCCATTATACGGCATTACTTCACAAAACATCGTTAAAGTTTTGAATGTGCCTAAGAAACTCAAACGGAAACCATGACAAGCTGGAAAGACAGGTTCGAAGTCTCCTTGGCAAAACGACTATTGTCAACCAACAAGCGTGTGGTGCTAAGCGTCATCATTATGATAGTCCTAGGCATTTCTATCTACATGTCACCACTCAGAGGAAACACAATCTCGGCAGTCGGAGTATTCGCCATCCTCAACACAGCAATAATCACCCTCATAGCAACGGTTCAAGTTGAAATAGTCAGCTTGGAGGAAGACATGGACATAAGTATGACTTCACTTGGCAAGCAATACAATCGTCAAACAACTTGCTTTATTTCACAAGCGGGAAACATCAACTGTTCAACTTCATCTTCTAGAACAAATATGCTTGAAAGAAGCGTATGCGTTATGGGAACCCAAACAACATCAAGTCTTACGTATGCATTCTTACATGTCAATCTCACAGAGTAAAATAAGTATTTGTCGTGGACACGCTAGTCAATCTCACATGAAGGTGAGGCTGAACTGAAATGTCTAGGTTTTTCTTCTCGGGAGAAGTCTTCCAGTCTTGCGTCGGTATTTCAAATACTCTACCCCAAACCTTCTGGTCAACAGTTCCTCCTCCCTATTCACAAGCCCCACGTAGCCTGGAATCGCCACAAGCGGTATCGCCGCCAACAAGTTGAGGACTATTAGAAAAAAACCTGTGAACAAGATGAAATAAGCTAGATACGAAGGGTGACGTACGTACCTGTAAGGACCCCAAGTCACAAGCTCTTGATTCTGAGGCATCTCCCAAGAAGTAGCAAACTTACCGCGTGCTAGAACACTCCAAATAAACAAGGCATAGCCAAAACCTGTGACTACAATACCTGAAAGCTGAACTTGAGAATCAAAGGAGAATCGAAGCTGAAAAACTGAGTTTCCAAGAATCCAGAAGTGATCCATGAAGGCTAAGACAATGTAAAGCCCTGACTCTAAAAAGAAGACACCAGTCCCAAAGGCCGCCAACATGACTGCAACTCCTCCAGGTCTGTCCACTTCAGCCCTGTACTCCTCACCCCTTCTCTCAGTTGAATGCCTTCGCAGATTGTACAGGTTCACACCCCAAAAGAAAGCTAAACAAACAGTTAGAAAAACAGCTATTCCCAAACTAGCAAGCATGAACAAGAATCTTATCAACTACTTAATATTCTTCACACCCCTCCCGCATAATAACTAACAAAAGGAGTACACTAAAGACAGACAAGAAACATCAAGCAATGCTTAAAAGCAGTCCTCACTGCAATAGTACACTCACAATAAGCATGTACTGCCAAGTGAAAGGTGAACTAGTTGTCCTTTAAAGAAGGAAATTTCCTACTCATAGAACACACAGCCAAAGTGAAAGAGACAGGCAAAATCTTCGACACAACTCAAGAAGATGTGGCAAGAAGCGAAGGCTTCCATAAAGAAGGAGAGATCTACGAGCCAAAGCTAGTAGTTATCGGTGAAGGTTGGGTACTCAAGGTTCTAGATGACAACTTACCATCTCTGTTATTGAACAAGCCTAAGACAATTGAGGTCCCTCCTGACAAGGCTTTTGGTCCAAGGGACCCAGAGAAACTTAGAATGGTATCGCTACGTCGGCTCAGAGACAAAGGAATAACACCAAAACTAGGAATGCAGATCGAATACGACAAGAAGCTAGCTATAATAAGAACGATGGGAGCCGGCAGAGTACAGCTAGACTTCAATCCACCACTAGCAGGCAAGACCCTAGTATACGAAGTGACGGCTAAGAAAAAACTTCGAACACGGGAAGACAAAATTCACGCCCTAATCCACCGAAGAATACCCCTATTAGAAATCGGCAAATTTAAGCTAGATCTCGAAAAGGATGATGTGGTTCTGCGCGTTCCAGAAGAAGCGTTCTACATAGAGGGGCTTCAAATAGCGAAGAGGGGGATAACCACGGACATACAACGTTTCTTCCCTGCAATCAAGAAGATCGAATTCGTTGAAACATACTTAGCCCCCAAGAAGGAAGAGGCACCGAAGAAAACATCAACAAAAAAGACCAAGGCGAAGAGAACCTCAACAAAGAAAACCCCGACGAAGAAGAAACCAGTTGCCAAGAAGAAACCACTAAGAAAGGCTCAAAATCCGAAGTAGATCCCTCTATATCACTCCAGTCTTCTTTGCGAGGGTCTTAGCTGATCTGTGCGTTAATTTCTTCTCATCCAAGATCGTGTATCGCTCTGGCCGAATGGTTCTAGCCTTCAATAATGCGTCGACGATATCTTGAGATCCTACTTCCAATTCTTCAGCTGTTGTTGGGGCACCAACCTTTTCCAGTTTGGACTTGATGCGCTCCCAATTCATGTTGTGAAGGTACGCCATCATTATGGTACCTACGCCTACTACTTCTCCATGCAGCGCATGACCAGAAGCTATTGAATGCAGTGCATGATTGAATAGGTGTTCTGAGCCGCTACTGGGTCTACTACTGCCTGCTATGCTCATTGCAACACCACAGCTTATTAGGGCTTCCATTAGAACTCTCAAACCTTCTTCATTCTCTGGTTTGATCAAGTCCGCGTTTCTTGAGACAAGCTTAGCACTCATAAGAGCCAAGCTCGCTGCATATTCACCATAATATTCATTCTTTGCCTTGTGAGCAAGAAGCCAATCTTGGACTGCGGTGAACTTGGCAAGGATGTCACCACATCCGCTTGCTGAATAGCGATGAGACGCTTTGACAATGATACTTGTGTCCGCAATTATTGCCATAGGTGCTTGAGCCATAATAGAGTAGGGTTTCTCAGAACCCTTTATCGACGCCAAAGGGCTTGCGATCCCATCGTGGGACGCAGTTGTAGGCACACTGATGAAAGGGAGATACTGATGAGCAGCACTGAGCTTGGCAACATCAATCTTTGTGCCTCCTCCTACACCTAAAACAACTTGAGGATTCAATTCTACAATTCTCTCTCTGACGGAGTTCACTTCCGCCATTTTGGAAGATGAAACAATCAAATGATTAGCACTTATTCCAGAATCTTCCAGTAGGTCAATGATCTTGTGACCTACAATTCTGTAGGTGTTAACTCCTGTGACTACAAAGGCAGATTTCGAGAACCCTAACTTTTTACAGACCGGAACTACTTGACTTAAAGTTCCCTTTCCCACGATGACTTCCCGAGGAAGCTGCATCCGATGAACATGCGAAGTCAAAGCAATCACGTTTCGACTGAGTTGCAAGGCGTCTCCAACCGATAGTAATGGTCACGAAATCTTTTTAAACTAGTCGGTCAAGTATAGTTCGACTGCCTTCTTTTGAAGGACAATCGCAAACAGAGTTTTAAGTTTTCCAGGAGACATGGAAATGCGTGAAACATCAAATCCACTAGTCTATAAAGGAACTACCACTATAGGTGTAGTCTGCAACGACGGAATAATTCTCTCATCTGACACCAGGGTAACAATGGGCACGTTCATTGCCCACAAGAAAGGGAAGAAGATCTACAAAATAGACGATCATGTTGCTATGACCATATCTGGAAGTGTCGCAGACGCGCAAAGACTTGTTGACATAATTATCGTGAATGCTCGACTTTACAAGATAGACTTCAGAAGACCAATTCCAATAAAATCTGCCTCTAGGCTACTCTCAAATCTTCTCTTCTCCTCACGCTACTACCCCTTAATCGCTCAAATAGTAGTTGGCGGGATCGATAATTCAGGCTCTCACGTATTCTCGCTAGACCCCCTCGGTAGTCTAGTGGAAGAGAAATGTGTCGCTACCGGTTCAGGGTCTCCAGTTGCGTATGGGGTACTCGAAGATAAATATCAAGAAGGAATGCCAACAGCTGAGATGCTGCCAGTCGTAGTTCACGCCCTAAAAGCAGCTATGAAGAGAAACACCGCAAGCGGTGACAGTTTCGATATAGCGATTATAGACAAGAATGGATACCGTGAATTAGCTGACGACGAAAAAGCAAGCATAGCGGAGACGACATCTGAGTTGAGGAGAAAAGAGTGACCGCAGTCGATAAGAGCAAACGAGAAGTAAGCCAAATTGTTCTACAAAAAATCCCTGCAAGCGCAGAAATTACTCGAATAGAGTTTGAAGGTCCAGCCTTAGCAGTTTACACAAAACGACCAGAAGTCCTCATCGATCAGAGCTCTATTATCGCAGATATAGTCAGCTTAATCCGCAAGAGAATTGTTATAAGATCAGATCCTTCCGTGAGAGTGTCAGAGGAAGAGACAAAGAAGTTTGTAAAAGAAACTGTGCCTAAAGAGGCTGAGATCACGAGCATAAGCTTCGATCCAAGCTTAGGTGAAGTCATAATAGACGCCAAGAAACCAGGTTTGGTGATAGGGAAGAATGGGGCTGTACTTCAAGAAATCGTGAGAGAAACCAAATGGCGTCCTCGGATTTTGAGAAGTTCCGCAATTCCATCAAAGATAATCAGTCACATGCGCTATTATCTTCACTCAGAGAGCAAAGAACGGGGAAGAGTGCTGCGAAACATAGGAGAGAGAATCTTCCGTCCAACAATCCATGAAGCAGGCGACGTGAGAATCTCAGCCTTGGGAGGATTCCGCCAAGTTGGGCGCTCAGCAATTCTGCTGCAAACAAGAGAAAGTCAGGTGCTTCTAGACTGTGGAATAAACCCAGGCTCAGTAAATCCCCTTGACGCCTTTCCTCGTTTAGATGTCCCCCAATTCGACATCGACACCCTTGATGCTGTAGTAATAACCCATGCACACCTCGACCATTGTGGTTTCCTTCCCTTCCTATTCAAATATGGCTATGACGGTCCAGTCTACTGTTCAGATCCAACTTCAAACTTGATGACTCTACTGCAACTCGATTATCTTGATGTTGCAGACAAGCAAGGCTTCATCGCCCCTTATGACCAAAAAGACGTCCGTTCCTGCGTCCTCCACACCCTCCCCCTCCGCTACGGAGCAGTTACAGATATCTCCCCAGACATACGTCTAACCCTCCGCAACGCTGGTCACATCCTAGGATCGTCAGTCGTCCACTTACACATTGGAGAAGGTTTGCACAATCTAGTGTTCACAGGCGACTACAAGTATGGAAAAACAACACTTCTCGAAGCAGCCAGCACAGATTTCCCGCGAGTAGAAACAATCATTACAGAGAGCACATATGGCGCACCCTACGATGTGATGCCCTCAAGAGTAGTCGCTGAAGAGAAACTCTCCACAGTAATTAACGAGACTTTAGACCGCGGTGGAAAGGTTATGATTCCAGTGCCAGCTGTAGGTCGTGCTCAAGAAATAATGTTGATAATTGACGGATACATGAAAAGGGGGCTGATGAGAGAAGCTCCAGTTTTCATCGAGGGAATGATCTCAGAAGCCACAGCAATTCATACAGCGTACCCTGAGTATCTGGCGAGGAATGTTCGAAACAGCATCCTGCATGAAGGAATAAACCCGTTTCAATCCGACTACTTCACAATAGTTGAGCACCCAAGCGCAAGAGATGAGATTGTTGAAGGCGAACCAAGTATTATCATGGCAACAGCCGGTATGCTTGAAGGAGGGCCAATCATAGATTATTTCAAGCGACTAGCTCACGATGAACTGAACACAATTATATTCGTCAGCTACCAAATCGAAGGCACATTAGGTAGTCGCGTGCAGAAAGGATTAGGCGAGGCATCTCTCTTCAACAACGAAGGTAAGATGGAAGTAATAAAGGTTAAACTTCAGGTCGAATCAATCGAAGGCTTTTCCGGACATTCAGACAGGAGGCAGATAATCAACTACATCCGCCGCGTTACTCCACGGCCTGAAAAAGTTGTAGTCTGTCACGGTGAAAGATCGAAATGTCTAAGCGTAACCCATTTCTTGAGAAGTAGATTCAAAATTGACGCTGTAGCCCCTGAAATCTTAGAGACGGTTAGGCTGCGGTAGTAACCTCTTCTTGTTGTGAAGCCGCCTTTTCTCGCCATATATGCACTCCAGAAGGAGTGACCACTATCCTTTCCTCTCCCAACCTGGCAATATCACCCTCCACGGATTCTGCGAAGCTACACAACTCGTTAACTGCTGTCTTGATGTCTTCAACACTCTTGCTTGCGAGGGGACTTACCTTTATGATGAGAATGTTACCTGACTTTACTTCACGCTTGATCTTATCTAAATCTGAGAGTTTTCGAAGGGGCATGGCCTTTAAAAAGATCTTTGAATGTAGAGTCTCAGCGCCTTTGCTAACATTTGAGACCTTAGATTCTTTAACGTGACCACGAACAGTTTTCTCAAAGATTCCTCCAGAGCTTGACAAATGGATACTTCCTATTATTATGTGAACTCTCAGGCTGTCAATATCTCTTTATTTGCGTTGTTTTTTTTGATGTATAACCTATTTTTATGCTCTGATTTTATAATACTTGCGTACCGAAAATTCATGTTTTAGCAATTAAATCACAGGAAGATTCTGCGAGTCAATCGTAGAGGATACGAGAATGGTGTCTCAACAAAAATTTTTAGCACTCTTTCTACTTCCCTGTCAACTCAATGATTTAACTTTCAGCACGATCAGCTTCGCAACCTAGACATCTTTATGTGAACTTTGAAAAGGCGTGAGCATAGGTGGAAACCAAAGTTAGGGATATGCCTTCTTAGCGTAAATTTTCTCTTAGCTATTTCAATTCTATCTTGGAGCAATTTGAACTTGGTTCTACTCAAATGATAAATAGAACTTAGTTCTAGAACTCTGCTCTAGATGATTGGTTGGAGGAAAATCTTTTCAGGCGATCTCCTTTCTCCCTTGGGCTATGTCCCATCCTCCAACCATGAACTACATTGTATCCTTTCTGCCCAAACCCCGTTATAAATGACGGAGTGGAGCCTTATAGACTTTCTTCTCACAGTTGAAGGTAGGGTGTAAATAGCTGATGCAGCAGATGTTCCTGGATTTTATCAAAAGAGAAGACCTACGATGCATCTTTAAAACTAAAGATTATGGCCTTGTATTAGGATTTCAAACTGTGGACGCGTACGTGTCAAGGCGTGGTTTAGTTCGAATCTTCAGTTTGAAATATGTAAAGAAATACTGTTTATTAATACAGAAGATTTAATACAGCACGACAATCATACCCACATAAAAATAGAGGAGAATGCACACATATGCAACTAAATATTAAGAATAAACCTCAACTAACAGGCATCATTATACTGTTCGTAGGCGTAGCTCTCTTAGTCTTCACCTTCATAAACGCCTATCTCTTTCTTCAAAACCCTCTCAGCATAATTGCATCCAGTGACTTGGCACGAGTCTTTGGGCAAGCTCTAGCACCTCTCATCCAAGCGAGCATACATCTAATGTACCTAGGTATAATGGGATGGATAGGATCCCTACTCACAGTAAGAGGAATACCACTGGTGACCCACAGATACATTTCCATTGCCAAGACAGTGAATACAGCACAGCCAAGACCACAAGCGAAACGCGCACACAAACAGGTCCCATCGGAACCCAAGACCCAACTTACTCCCGAACCCAAACTAGGTGAACCCCAAGCAATTCTAATTCCACCCCAAAACCAAGGGGAAGAGTAAACATAGATGAAAATATCACTGCGGGCTATGAGTTGGGCCACACGATTTTTTTGGATAATAGCCCTCGCCATCACAATAACCTGCGTCTACTCAGTCACCCTAATCCGAATAAGCTTTGAGGAGCCAACAACCTACATGACAGAAGAAGATCTAAACATAATGCTACCCATAATACTTGGAAATGAAGGTTACTACAACATAGCTGATCTAAACATAACAACACAATTATTAGATAATGAGAACAGCCAAATTTCAAAAGCAACTACCTACGTGTCACAGATTCCTCCTCAGAATAACACAACAATTCTCCATAACATTAGCTTACCGCTGGACGAAATCATGGCAAATATGGACTACCTCTTCAACGACTCAAACTTCACCCTGCTTGGTTCAGCCCAACTGAGCTACGCTAATCTTGTTCCATTTTCACTCGAAACAAACACAACCATACCCTGGGGAGCACCCTTATTCAACTTCACAACAGGTGATCCGACTGTCAACATGTATAACCTTACTCACTTCGGAGTAATTATACCAATCAGCTTTGAAAATCACTCACCCTACATCAGCGTAACAGGAGTAATTCGTGTTGAGATCATAGACAATTCACATCAGGTAATAGGAGAAGGATCCGTTTCAATGGACGTACCCCCCGGAACTAACTATAACGGGCAACTAGAAACTGTAGTCAACGCAACCTTGATTGATGACATTGAACAAGTCCACTTCTACATTGAAACCTCAATGTTCAACTATGGTCCTATCGTGATAGACTATGAATAAGTCAGCAAACGAAAAAGTAAATAGATTCAACAAAAAGAAGATATTCCTCCGGTTGGGCAAAGCTACATTTAAATCGGCTGTCGTCTACATATTCTTCTCAATCTTCTCGATGATCGTAGCTCCCTTTGAAGGATTTGCCGACGTTCAACCCCTCTCAATCGCATTCTTAGCCATATACATCTTTTTCATCTTTGCCATTGAGTTGACTCGCGGCTCAATCTTCCAACAGATCTTCAACATAGTTAATTCTCTGTTGATCGTCGCTTACATCATTCAAGTTTTAGACATGGGAGTGATCAATGCTTCTCTTGACGAGTTTAGTCTGATGATTGACTTACGTTTCTTTCTCTCAATTTTTGCAATTGGAGGTTTTCTGGGATTCGCCAGGAGCATGCTACAACTCCTGAATTGGATGAACGAACGGGAAGAGTATTTGCTTAAGAATTACACTAAGTCACTGTAGGAGAGTTCTACTAAGTCTCCAGGAGCAATGTTCAGTTCGCTAATGAGTCTTTCGATCTTTGATATGTCGTCTTTCTGTTGCTCTGAATTCGCCGAAGTTATGCGTTCAAACTCAATGAAGTATCCTAAGCTCTTGACTTTGTCTAAATGAATTTGAACGCCCTCAAAACGAAAGATTTCTCTAACCTTGTCTACTATCACTTTAACCTTCAATATCTTGGTGATGATCCTTTTAAAGGCGTGAGGTTGTGGGATCCTCAATATGAAGACTGAGCTACTCTTTGGAACCGGGATATCTTCTCTCTCATAATAGATTAGTTCGGCATCAGCTTCCCCCACTATCTTCCGAAGTTTCAACCGACCTTTAGGAACAATGTAATATGTATCTATCTGGTGTAAGATACCTATGGCTTCAGCTTTAAGCTGATTTAGTCTGCTTCGAGCAGAAGTTAATTCGTTTACTCTGGCTTTTAACTCAACCATCATGTGTTGAGCTTTCACATTTTCACCTGACATTTCCTGTGACTCAGCTATTTCTGGGTTGTGTCAACACTTAAGGTGAGCGTACACTCAGCTTCTTAGCCATGACATAGGCGCTTTCCCCGTCAGCATAGTACCTACGTATTGTCCGAACGATGTCAAATCCCAACTTCTTGTACATGCCTACTGCTGAAAGGTTGCTGGTTCTCACTTCCAAGTAGCATTCTTTCGCTTTGTATAGCCGCATATTTTTCATTGTTTCCTTCATCAGGGCGCTTCCAATGCCCTTGTGTTGAAACTTTGGTAATACTGCAATGGAAACAACGTGTCCTTTCTTGGAGAGGCCAAGCAGGCTGAAACTTGAGAAGCCTGTTTCAATTCTGCACATTATGTAGCCTGTGAGGCTTTTTTCTTGCTCAGTTACAATAAAGGTAAAAGGATAACGTTCAAAAAGATGTATGAAAAAATACGGAGAGTAGTTTTCAGGTAGGCAAGCACGATTTATGCTCATAACTTCTTCAAGATCGTCCGTTCTGAATGGTCGTAAGGTGAAAGCAGTCTGCATGTGTTGCTACCTTGATAGTAGCTAGGCGCAACATATGAAAGTTAAGTTTTTTGGCGTGTCTGCTGGAGAAGGCTCTGCAGAGCCTAAAGACTCATGTATGACGCTTTCTGTACGCTATAGATTTATCAGTTCGCGCTTCGATTTCAAGAGTAGAAGGTTGAACATGAAAGCTCTTGGGTTACTTTCAGGTGGGCTGGACAGTACATTAGCAGTCAAACTAGTTCAGAGTCAAGGAGTAAACATTGTAGGTGTTAACTTCACAAGTCCATTCTCTCTCTGCGAAGAGGGCAACATATACGCTGCAGTGAAACAATTAGACATTCCCCTAAAAACAATTAATGTAGGCAATCAATATTTCAAGATTCTTCGAAACCCCAAATATGGGTATGGAAAGAACATGAACCCTTGCATCGACTGCAGAATCTTCATGTTCAAGAAAGCTAAGATCTTCGCAGAGAAGATCCAAGCCGATTTCATAATCACTGGAGAGGTCCTCAACGAAAGACCAATGTCCCAAAACATAAAGGCCTTAAGGATCACTGAAGAGGAGGCAGGTCTGGAAGGGAGGATCTTAAGGCCACTGTCAGCCAAGTTGCTGCCTGAAACTGAAGCGGAGAAGCAAGGTTGGATTGATAGAGAAAGACTGTTGGATATCAAAGGACGATCGAGGAAGCGGCAGATGCAATTAGCTGGACAATTAGGCATTGAGGAATATCCAACGCCTTCCGGTGGCTGTCTCTTAACCTATAAGGAATTCGCGGCTAAAGTCAGAGATTTGCTGCAGCACAAAAAGAGAATTAGAACTGGAGATATCAATCTACTCAGGGTGGGGAGACATCTTCGATTCAATAAGAACAAGATAGTTGTCGGTAGGAATGAAGCGGAAAACAAGCAGCTTGAGAGAATGAGAGGAAAAGATGATTATCTCTTTGAGGTACCTGATTGCGGTAGCCCTATTACGTTGCTCCAAGGCCCGAAAACTGATAGAACCATAAGATTAGCGGCAGCTTTGACCCTACGTTACTCCGATAAGAAAGGAGAAGCATTGGTTAGATTTGGCAGAGAGGAATTAACTGAATCAATACTTGTTCTACCTTCAAACGCTCTCGAGATTGAGAAGCTGCGCGTAAAGTAGCCTCGTTCTATGTTAGATACACGTTCCGCACCCGCGCATATCCAAATAGTAGCCCAAGAATAGGAGCCAGAGATTTTGATGTATGCATTCACGCTTATCTTTCAGCTTCTACTTTCATGGGTGGCGCGTAGTGTTCAGTTAGGTCTTAAATTCTGTGAGAGTTATATGACCGTGGGGGACTACCCAGATCTTAGCGTTCTTACCTACAATTTTGAAGGCTTCCTGCAGGGCATCGTTTAGTGCTCTTGCAGTTCGAAGCTTGAAGACGTTTGTTGCGTAGTAGTCAGGCATCGTTGAAACAAGAAATATGCGGTTTTTTTGGAGCGCTTTCAATAGATAGTATGCTTTATGTCCGCCTATGACAAAGCGTCTCTTAATCTCTTTCTCAATTGATTTCACATCTTTGAACTTAGTCATCCATTCATAGAAGACTTCGTTTCCGTAGCCTTCGGCGCATTCTGCTACTAGTATGATAACGCCACCACGTTTTACACTGTTCAAGTTGTTATCAATCGCTTTGTATGATTGATAGAGGTCGATGTCTGCTGGGTGTCCTCCAGGGCTGATTATGACAATATCTGCGCGACGATCAATTGAGACTTTACACATCTCTTCTACGAGTTTCACTCCTTCATAGAAGGCTTCTTCTAGATCTCCAGCGAAAGCTTTTACAATCTCGCCCTTGCTGTTCGTCACGACGTTTAAGATGAAGTCAACCTTTGCTAATTTTGCCGCTTCAACCATATCTTCGTGGATGGGATTTTCTTCTAGGATACTGGTTCGAGCTTTTGGGTGCAGTATCATTCTGTGATTGTGTCTTATCGTTTCGGCGCTGGAGATGGCGGGTAGAACGCTTTTTCTACCTCCTCCAAATCCGGCGAAGTAATGCATTTCAATGTCACCTGTGAGGATGTGTATGTCTGCTTCGGTGAAGGCTTTGTTGATTGTGACCTTTGTCCCGTATTTTTTTGTTGTTCCAATGTATACTTGGTCTTTGGTGTGGCAATTGTGGCTTATGGTTCTGATGCGACTGACTATCTCCTCTCCTAAGAGTGTTTTTGCTTCATTAGCTTTCACTTCTCTGTGAGTGCCGCACCCGAATATTATCGTGATGTCCTCGTCTTTGGCACCCAGCTTGTTGAGTTCTTCGAGGAGTCCTGTTATCATCAGGTGAGTTGGGGCTGGACGAGTGAAATCATCTACAACAACTGCGATTGTGTTCCCTGGATTTACTATGTCACTCAAGGGTTTGCCGCCGATAGGCTCTCTCAACGCCCGTAGGATTTCCTTTTTGACATCGGGAACTCCTGATTTTTCCTTAGGTTCAATTAAGCCGAGTAGACTTCGAGTTGGGATTCGTGCGCAAACTTCAGTTTTATTATATGGAAGCCAAATATCAACCATCGATCTGGTACTCCTGATTGGAAAAAGTTAAGACTAATCCTTTTAAGCGTATCGAAGGTCATGTCTGAATCGAATGCTTCTACCTTCAATTCTGATTGGTGGGGGTAGAGTTATTATCTCACTGGCGTAGAATATTAGAGCGCAGGTGAGTCAATGATCAAGGTGATTATCGAACGGAGAGATTGTAAGCATTGGGTTGAGGGTCAATGCTCCCAAGAAAAGATCGAGATTAAAGAAAGGACAATTTTTCCCCAAAGAGGAAGTAGCCTTCTGGAAACATTTGAGATGGTCGCAGGCGTATGTTGCACCACACTTTTCCTCAACTAATCCTTTTAGTTAGAAGCATGTTTAACCTCCTTTCAGCGAGTACAAGGTAGAGTGCAGTTATGTCCATAGAGAATGTAGTTCTCAAAGAGAACGAAATTGCCTTTAAATGGTTTAACGATTACGCGGGAGTCAGCCTGAGAACGCCAACAAGGAATCTAGTAATCGATCCTGTGGACGTAAGCGCCAAAGCTTTCTCAACCTTAGACGCCATCCTTATCACACATGAACATTACGACCACTTGGATGGTCTCCTAGTGAGAAGGATTCAGGAACTTACCGACTGTCAGGTGTTGGCTGATCCAACATCCACACGGAAACTTGAACACTCAATACCTCCAGAGAAACTCCGAGAAATGCAGCCGGGAACTGAAACTAAAATTGGTGATGTAACGGTTAGGGCTGAGATATGCAATCATCAACTCGCAAAAACACCTGTCACATTCCTCATTACTAGTGAAGAGAATGTTACGGTTTTCCACACCGCAGACAGTTTGCCTTTCGCTGAGATGAAAGATGTTTGTGAAAAGCACAAGCCAGATCTTGTCTTCTGTGCCGTAGGTATAGCGCCAGGTGCATCCCCTGAAGCAGGAGCGGAGATTGTGAAACTAGTTCACCCTAAAGTGGCAGTTCCATACCACTCGGCATCCAAGACAGATATGATTGAATTCTGCAGGATCGTGAAAAAGGAAAAACTCAAAACCAAAAGCTTGATTCCAGAACGGGGCAACGCATACATAGTTGGAAAAGAACTGAGGAAATAACATGGACTCGGAATCGGCAAAGAAGCAGCTTTGCCAGATATTATTCGAGATTGGCGCGCTGAAGTTTGGTACTTTCAGACTTACAAGTGGAAAAGCCAGCCCCTACTATATTGACCTGCGAATGGTGCCCAGCTTTCCTGACGCCTTCCATAGGATATGTGACATTTACGTTAAATTGATAGAAAACAATGTTGGAGCTGAAAATTTTAGACTCGTTGCAGGAGTTCCCACGGCAGGAATTCCCTTTGGTGCTGTCATCGCCTATAATCTCCATAGACCCTTCATTTATATACGGTCAACTCAGAGCAACCATGGAAGGAAACGTAGAGTTGAAGGAGTGCTAACTCCAGGGGATAAAGTCCTCTTACTAGATGATTTGGTTACTTCAGGGAAATCCCTTATTCAAGCAGCCTCCGCCATAAGGACGGAAGGTGGAATAGTGAACGATGCAGTTGTTCTTATTGTCAGAGAGGAAGGGGGAGAGGAGAAGATAGCGAAGGAAAACCTAACGCTCCATTATCTGTTGAAAGCTGGCGAGATCGCTAACATGCTGCATGAGGTTGGAGTCATAGATGATGAAGAGCTGAAAAAAATCCTGAGACAGAGGACTGAAGAATAATTTAGAAAACAGAGTAGAATTCAGTTTTCGATGCTACGATCAAACAAATTCTGTTTCGGTGTTACTGAAAGAAAAAAAATGTTGAAATTGTGGGAAAATCCTGCGTCATCATGTGGCTACTTGCCACAGCAGTCTTTGTATTTCTTCTCGCTTCCACAATTACATGGATCTTCGGGTGCAGGTTTGCTCTTCTTAGGTCCACAACCGCAGCTTGACATCTAATTTCACCTCACAAAGTTTCTTTTCTAAACTATTTTAACTTATCGCTCTTATAAAGAAGTAGGAGTTTTTCATGCATGCACGCGCACACACATTTGGTCATGATAAAAACGTGGTGAGCATCAAAATTCGAACTTCCTCACTATCTTTCGCTCCTTTTCACCAATTATCTCACCAACTACATGGATATAGTTTTCAAGTTCCGAGTTGCATGTATGCATGCATTCAATAAGGGGGATAAACGAGAAAAGTAGACTATGATCTAGGTCTTACTGTGCATCATAAGTTTTCAGCTTGCCTCTCAACTCGTTTTCAATCGAGAAAATTTTCTGTTTACTTTTTCGGAAGCTTGTTAAATAGCCCTGACGTTCCAACTGATTAAGGTAGCTACTTTCTACTGCTCGTGCACGCCCAGTATATTTACTAACATCGCTAGCTGTTCCGTGTTCAATTGTCATCAGTCCTAACACAGTCTTACGAAGATGATCTGGTAACGAAATAGGTGATTTTAATTCTACCTTATCTGGTGAAGCTATCTGGTATCTAATTTCCCTTAGCTCAGTTTCTATCTTCTTCAGTTTCTTTTCGATTCTTTTCAGAGTTTCTTCAATTGCCACAACTCATTCAACCTTTACGAAACGATGGCCCCTATTTGAATCGCTTTCAATATCTCATCAGTATTAGTCAAATGAACGCATCTTTTTCTGCATGCATGCGTGCGCGCAGACTATTTCGTAAGGTCTTGAATTATTGCTTTTGGAGCGTTCTCTTTGACTGATGCTATCCCGTTCTTGCAGCCATCTTTTGATTTATAGCTTTCACTATGGGTTATTATTTCGCCATTTGGTGCTCTTAACCTAAATCTGTATTCGCCAGAAGTATCTCGGAATATTTCAAATTGTGCTTCGGGCATTATTAACACATTCGATATATGTGTTCAAAAATCCTTAAAAGACTTTCTATTTTTAAGCCAAACGTGTGATATCGCACTATATATGTTTAATTTGATACGTTATTGTCCCTTGGCATTATCCAGTCGAATAAGGATGGAAACAATTCAAATGTATGGCTTGATTGCTTTTGGAATAAATTATTCAAAAAATCTTAATTACTCATAAAATATCAGTTCTTTCTCTTCGAGTTCTACGTGCAGTTTGCCGACAGCTTCATAGACGTCTTCCTCTTTCTTCGCTCCAGTACACACGAGTTTTCCGCTTGCGAAGAGAAGTATGACCACTTTGGGTTCCTTCATGCGGTAGATCAACCCAGGGAATTGCTCTGGCTCATACATGGTTTTATTTAGATCATAAGCTGACTTCTCGAGGTCGATCATCCCTCCGAGGTTTGCTGAAGCTACTATGTTTTGGATTTTTAACTCGGGCTTGCTGATGATGATAATGCCGCTTGTCTTCAGTTCTTTGACCACTTTCATAACGGCTCTTCGGGATTCTTTCGCAGATTTAGCGCCCGTGCAAACCATTTTCCCAGAATTAAAGATCAAGGTCGCAGTTTTAGGTCGCTTAAGCCGAAAAACTAATCCGGGGAATTGCTCTGGTCGATATTCCACACCCGGATATCCCTTTACAACAGCATTCAAGTCAATACGTTGATTCAGAGTTGCTGAAGCAACCACATTCTCAATCTTAATGGTAGCCTTGAGCTTCGGCATCCTCGGCACCTAAACTGTATACATTAAGAAGGTTAATATATAAAGGGTTATAAAGGCGGCAATTGCGGAATCCTCCGTATAACCCCCGTTGTTCTGAGTATCATCCACGGTAAGATAACCATCAAGTATCAACAGACGACATTTCTGCATGCATGCATTAAACGCGTTGTAGACTTTGTTCCGTCGATAGTACGTTGATTCACGCATTACCAGCGTCTCGGTATGGACGCCTCACCGATAATAGCAAGTCCAAATTGGTCTCATAAGGATTCGACACTTAGAAGGTCAGATTCCTCTTTGGGCTGTTCAGATTCCATCACTTTCTTTATGGAAGGAATCACGAATTCGAGGAGAACTAGGATTACAATCAAAATCACTATAATTATCATGCCATTTCTCGTGTGAACGAATAATGGAATATGGCCAAGGTACGGAATAGTCCACACGACCTTACCAACAATATCGGTTTCTTCTACAATCCAACTGTCAGGACCGGGATTATGGTCACCTTCAGTGTTAAATTTCCAAACATCTCCATCTAGCCATTTTTTCACTGCTCTATGAACTATAAGTTGATCAGGCTCTCCTGGTTTATAGAAGACAATAATGTCTCCAGTACCCGTCTCAGCAACGATTGTGCCTGCGTCTAACATTCCTTGGACGATGATCAAATCGCCTTCATTCAGTGTTGGAACCATGCTTCCAGAAGCCACAGCAAGTAACGGATAATCAGTCATCAGATAAGCTTTCAACCCAAACCAGAAGGCAGCAATGCTGACTATGATTATCACTAATAAGATGACGGATCGTACATATTCATTGGCTAGCAGATCTCTGAGTCTTGACAATGCATCAACTTCGAATCGGCGACGTTTTCGTTGGTTTGTTCACTGTCCCATATTTAAAACTTAGCTATCAATTCTCAATGCCTTACAAAGACTTTAATTATTCAGAAAAAAAGGGAGACAGGACTGGTTTATGAACAGGGGGCTTTGAGGGTTTTACCGCCTTAGATCTTTTTCTTGTTAAGGACAACACGAAAAGCCTTACTGCATTTGGGGCAGTCATATAGACCGATCTCAAGTTCCAGTCTCTTACCCTGTTTGTCAGGTCGTCCAGCCATCTTCCATTTCTTTCTCATCTTGCCTTCAGCGCCACATTTCGGACATTTCGACACGTAGTTTTCCTCCGTAACAATGATTATGGTTTGTTACCATGGAGCATAAAAGATTTTCCATCGTTTCCGAACATAAGATTGGGGTAGTCACATCCGATACGCAGCTCTCAAATTAGCTTCTACCCATTTGTCACTGCACAATGCTTCTGACCAGCTACGCATGAAGATATGTAGTTCACGCTGGAGAAGCTTGTGAGAGTGATCCTTCACAGCATCAACTAATTCGCTAATTAACGGACAAAAAAACGTTGATGCGATATGCACAGCCTGATTTAATGTGCCGCATATAGCTAACCTAAGAGCGGGAAAACACTTTAAGGAGAATGCGTGTTAAAGCTAAAGCTGTTACAAGGCGTGTTACGATGAGTGTGATGTGGTACTCCGAGAGAGTTGAGAACGTTCTCGAGAAGCTGCAAACAGACCCATTGGGCTTGAAGGATGAGGAGATTAAAACGCGACTTGAGAAGTATGGACTCAACGAACTGAAAGAGAGAAAGCGCGCCTCAGCCCTCTCAATCCTGCTAAATCAATTCAAAGACATCTTTGTAATTATGCTCCTAGTCGCTACGGCAATCTCTTTCCTAGTCGGAGAAGCCGTTGACGCCATGACTATTGCAGCCATCGTCGTTCTTAACTCCGTAGTTGGTTTCGTTCAAGAATATCGATCCGAAAAGGCAATGGAAGCCATGAGAAAACTCACCGCCCCAAGAGCCAGACTGATGAGAAACGGAAAAGAGGTTATGGTTCCAGCAAAGGAGGTTGTACCGGGAGACATCCTCCTTCTGGAGTCAGGAGACCGCATTCCAGCAGACAGCAGACTCATCGAAGTTGTAGATTTGAGAACCGATGAAGCTATTCTCACAGGCGAATCTACACAAGTCGAGAAAAGAACCGGAAAGGTAGAAGAGAATACGCCTGTAGCAGACAGAAAAAACATGCTCTTCACAGCTACCTTTGTAACTTACGGCAGAGGAAAAGCAGTAGTCACATCTACAGGTATGGAAACTGAGTTCGGCAAAATCGCTGAGATGGTTCAAGCCGTGGAGACGGAGGACACTCCGCTCAAACTTAAGCTTCAAAGCTTTGCGAAGAAGCTAGCCGGAATCATCGTCGTCGTCTGTGTGGTAATTTTCCTTCTGGAACTATTCGATCCAGCAAGACCGGGACAATTAGTCGACAGCTTCCTAACAGCAATCGCCTTGGCAGTCTCAGCGGTTCCCGAAGGGCTTCCAGCAGTAGTTACAATCTCACTTGCTCTAGGAGCACGGGAGCTAGCAGGAAGGAACGCAATAATCAGAAAGCTCGCTTCTGCAGAAACCTTAGGAGCCACGACAGTAATCTGCTCCGACAAAACTGGTACATTAACCAAAGGAGAGATGACTGTCCGCAGAATTATCACAAACAACAACACAATCGAGGTTACGGGGGTCGGCTACAAAGCAGAAGGAGAGTTTCTAAAGAAGAAAAAACCAGTAGATCCAAAAGAAAACCCGAACTTGAACATGCTCTTAGGTGCAGGAGTAGTTTGCACAAATGCTTCATACGACGGGGAAAAAATACTCGGTGATACAACAGAAGGCGCGCTGATAGTAGCAGCTGCAAAGGCAGAGATAACAAAGAAAGAGTTAGAGAAGAAATATCCTCGAGTGCATGAGATACCTTTCACCTCTGAAAGAAAGCGAATGACAACAGTCCATAGAATATCTGAAGAGAAGCTGATGGCCTTTATGAAAGGCGCACCTGAAGTCATTCTAAATCGTTGCACGCATATATTGAAGGACGGAGAAGCAAACAAGTTGGCCAAAAAAGAGAAAGAGAAGATTCTGAAGTTAAATGAGCAGATGGCCAGTGACGCCCTGAGAGTGCTTGGAGTGGCCTACAAGGAACTATCCAGCATAGAGCCAGAAGACTTCCGTGAACTCAGTAAGACAGAGGAGATTAACAAGCAAGTAGAAAGTGATTTTGTTTTCATCGGATTAGTGGGAATGATCGATCCGCCAAGAGAAGAGGCAAAGGAGGGGATTAGAATATGCCAACAAGCAGGAATAAAGACCGTTATGATCACAGGGGATCATAAGCTTACTGCAGTGGCAGTGGCGAAAGAGATAGGAATGATTGAAAGAGAAGCCAACGACATTGTTCTGGAAGGCACTGAACTGGACTCAATGACTGATGAGGAATTCGAAAAAGTCGTTGGCAGAGTAAGAGTCTACGCAAGGGTCGCGCCTGAACATAAACTGCGAATCGTCAAAGCATTGAAGAAGAAAGGCGAAATCGTCGCCATGACCGGCGATGGCGTCAACGATGCTCCCGCACTGAAGCAGGCTGATATCGGCGTCGCCATGGGAATAACTGGGACAGACGTGACAAAAGAAGCGTCAGACATGGTGCTTGCAGACGACAACTTCGCAACGATTGTTAGCGCAGTAGAAGGAGGCCGCACCATATACGACAACATCAGGAAATTCTCCTTCTTTCTGATGAGATCCAACTTTGATGAGTTAGCTCTCATCGGCACCTTCGCGATACTAGGTTTGGAACTTCCCTTAACTGCAGGTATGATCCTGTGGCTTAACCTCGTAACTGATGGCGGACCAGCAATAGCGTTGACGATGGATCCCCCAGAGAAAGATGTTATGCTGCGATCTCCGCGAAACCCAATGGAAGGCGTGCTGTACGGTCGGCTGGCTTCAATCGTTGCCACGTTCACAGCACAATTCCTCCTTACAGGAGGACTCTTCTACTGGCAATATTACATGCTCCCAGGAGAACTAACGTCTCTAAAGTTGGCACAAGCCAGAACAATGGCTTTCACAAGAGCCACACTGCAAGAATTGTTTGTTGTGTGGAATTGCAGATCTGAGAAGCGCAACGCTTTCAGAGTAGGGTTCCGATCTAACAAGTTCTTGCTGATCGCTGTCATAGGATCGGCAATCCTAACAGTCATCGTGCCCTTCTTTGGGCTCTTCGGAACCGTGCCTCTAGATGACCCATTAGAGTGGCTTCTAGTGGTAGTCGCTGCCATGTCTGGTCTCCTAATATTGCCGGAGGTTTTCTACAATAGAAAAATACTCAAATGGAGATAGATGGAAACCTGGCGACTACATTCTACATCTAAACAGATCACCTGCAAAGATGGCTCTGCCCTAAACTAAAGCAGCAATTCAGACTCGAAAGATTTTTAGAGCCGTTGATTTCACTATTCTCAACGCTTGGAGACTCCGGGCCTTCTTGAAAGCTGATCCTGAAAATGTTTTCAACATGTTTGTGAAGCCAGTTCGAAGGCTTCTTGAGGAGAGAGGATTCCATGCGCCAACAGAGCCTCAAAAGAAGACAATACCCAAGATACTTGAAGGAAAGAACGTATTGCTCATCTCGCCCACTGCAACGGGCAAGACAGAGTCAGCGATGCTTCCCCTTCTAAACATACTCATTCAAAGATCCGATCGCCGTCCTGGAATAAGAGTGCTGTACATCACACCATTGAGAGCTTTGAACCGTGACTTGCTTGAACGTCTACAATGGTGGTGCAACAATCTTGACATAAAGTTGGCAGTTCGGCATGGTGATACCGACACCAAGGAGAGAACTAGACAAAGGCGCAGTCCCCCCGACGTTTTGATAACCACTCCTGAGACATTGCAGGCCATATTGACCGGGTGGATATTGCGACAGCATCTAAGACATGTGGAATGGGTGGTCATCGATGAAGTCCATGAGATAGCAGACAGCAAACGAGGAAGCCAATTATCTCTTGCTCTCGAAAGACTGCGGACTATTACTAACCACGACTTTCAGATGATAGGGCTCTCAGCTACCATAGGCAGCCCTGAGAAGGTAGCCCAATTCTTGGTGGGCTCTGGGAGACCCGTTGAGGTAGTGAGGGTGCCAGTTGCACGGGAGATGGAACTGAAGATTATCTTCCCAAAGCCAAGTTTCCAAGATTCCGAGCTTGCCTCCACTCTTTACACGCATCCAGAAGTCGCAGCTAGAATTCGCCTCATACGGGAATATATTGAGAAATACAGATCAGTCTTATTGTTTACTAATACTCGTTCGATCTCAGAGGTGCTGACGAGTCGCTTCAAAATATGGGATATAGACTTCCCTATCTCTATTCATCATGGCTCCCTCGCTAAGCCTTCAAGGTTGGCGGCAGAGAGGGGATTGAAGAATGGAGATCTAAAAGGTCTAATCTGTACAAGCTCCCTGGAGCTAGGGATAGACATTGGCAGAATAGACTTGGTTATTCAATACATGAGTCCCAGACAGGTGACTCGGTTGATCCAGCGCGTAGGCAGAAGCGGGCACAGAGTTGGACGGATGGCTAGAGGAATAATAATCACTATGGACTCGGACGACACATTAGAGGCTCTCGCGATTGGTAGAATGGCATTCCATGAAACCCTCGAACCCGTTGCCATACCTGAGAAGCCTTACGACGTTCTCGCCCACCAGATTGCGGGTCTCCTGATGAAAAGGAGGAGGCTCTTCTTCGGAGACATCACGGAACTCTTCAACAAAGCCTATCCCTATAAAGACCTAACGATGGAAGATGTGAAGAAGATTTTATCCTATATGCACACACGGTTTCCCCGACTCGCCTGGGTTTCCTTTGAAGACCTCACCGTTCTCAAGCCAAGAAGAAACAAGCCACTTTACGAGTACTACTTTGACAACCTTTCAATGATACCTGTAGAGAAACAACACATAGTCATAGATGACACGTCAGACACTGCAATAGGAGTTCTGGATGAAGCATTCACAGCCGAATACGGAAAGCCAGGTGTGAAATTCATTATACGAGGGAGTCCATGGAAGATTCTCCATGTATATGGAGACAATATATATGTGAAATCTGTTGACGATCCTACAGGCGCCATTCCCAGCTGGGTTGGAGAAGAGATTCCGGTGCCTTTCGCGGTGTCTCAAGAAGTAGGTGTGATTAGAAACCTTGTTGAGTCTGAGATGGCAAATGGAAAGACTGCTGAACAAGTTACCGCAATATTAGCTGAAGAATATCCTGCAGACAAGGACACGATATCACGAGCACTACAAGAAACATTTGAACAAGTGAGAATGGGATATCCCGTTCCAACAGACAAGCGGGTAACTATTGAAGATTGGGAAGAATTCGTGATAATACACGCAAATTTTGGTTCTCTGACCAATCGTGCATTAGCCCAATTAATTGGACATCTCTTGTCAGAGCAAATCGGTCACGCGGTTGCTGTTCAACATGACCCCTATAGGATTTTTGTCCGAACGATGGGGACAATAAGGGCGGAGAAGGTAATGACTCTGTTAGCCGAACTGAGACAGACCTCTGACACAATAATACGCGAAGCTTTAACAAAGACCACCGTGAAAACTGGACTCTTTAAACGTCGGATGATCCATGTAGCAAGAAGGTTCGGAGCTCTGAAGAAATGGGCAGACTTCAGCAGTATCAGCTTAGCCCAACTCCTAAAGAGTTTTGAAGGCACCGCCATCTACGATGAAGCCCTTAAAGAAGTGTTCACCAAAGACCTTGATTTAGAAAACCTCCTTCAGGTAATAGACAGACTGCGAAAGGACGAGATAGCAATCGTTAACGTCGAGACAAAAGGAGATCTAACTCCTATAGCAAAGGTTGGCGTCGAACGCGTCAGTATGAAAACAGACATTATTCCGCCAGAGAGAATGCAACATATTCTCTTAGAATCAGCAAAAGCACGGCTACTGAATGAAGTTCGAACCTTCATCTGCACTAAATGCTGGGACTACCTTGAAATGATACGAATCAAAGACCTGCCTGACAAACCAATCTGCCCCGCGTGTGGTTCCAGCTCCTTGGGGCTCCTCAGGACAGATGAAGATCACGCAAGGTCTCTGATAGAGAAAAAAGGTGAAAAACTCACGAAGGAAGAGCGGAAAATGCAGAAACAAGCTAAAGAAACAGCACAATTCATATCCAAGTGGGGAAAGGCAGCTGCTATAGTTTTTTCCGCTAGGAGAATGAAGTTGAAAGCAGCAAGAGGAGTCCTGCTGAGAAATCAAGGGCTCACCGACGCACTTTTTGAGTCGGTCATTGAAGCTGAGCGAAACGCGCTGAGAAGAAAGTTCTGGTCCGACTGAGAGAACATAAGTTTCCATATATGATGCCACAAAAAAGAAGAAATCAGGTCAATTGCAAAAGCCAGATTAAACATAGTTATTGAGACTTCTAAAAACATAAATGGCCAAATTCGGAAACCACACTCTAGACGTGGAGAAAAACCAATTGGAGCTAAGCAGAAAACAACTAAGGAAAAAAGCTCTTAGCAGATTCAAACACGTGCGAACCTGTGTCTTAGCGAGGGAATTATGCTTGATCGTAAGAACGAATCGAGGAGCCTTCACACGCGAAGACACACAAAGATGCTGCGATCTTATATCGCAACTATGCAAAGAAGCAGGTTGTATCGAGCAGAGTGAGCTCTGCCACCGCGCCTCTGAGATAGTTGGCAAAGACGAAGGAGAATACCTTGAGCTTTGCCAGCAGAGTTGCCTTAAATGTGGTGAATCAAAGCGACCCAGACCTAAAAAGAACACTTCGTATGTAGCATAGTAAATTTCAATAAACCTTAAAACAGGCGAGTGAAATAACTGAGCCCAAAGGAGAGCACATCTGCCTTGTTCATTGCTCCATTCGTTGCGTCGCCACTTCAAGTTGTTAGACACATGTTGAAGGCAGTTGACCTCAGACCAGGTGAAGCTTTTTATGATCTAGGCTCAGGAGATGGTCGTACCGTCATAATGGCAGTACAAGAGTTCGGAGCGAGAGCGGTAGGCGTTGAGATGAGAGAAGATCTAGCTAAGAAAGCCTTAGCTACCATCCAAGAGCTCGGCATCCAAGACAGAGTAACAATCGTCCAAAGCGACCTCTTCAAAGTTAACATCACACACGCAGATGTAGTCTTCCTGTACCTAACAACCAGTGCAAATGACAAGATCAGACCCAAACTCGAAAAAGAACTTAAATCCGGCGCCCGAGTGGTCTCTCACGACTACGAAATACTAAGGTGGAAACCCGTCAAAGCCGATAACTTCTGCGAAAACCCAAGGCTCGGCTACCCGTCACACACTGTTTATGTATATGAACGATAGAACCCTTTTGACTCCATCGCTCTTGATATTTGCATTGTGGGAAGCCGTCAGAGAAAGGTGTTGTCTGCCACAGCAGATGTATTAGTAATGCTTAATTATTAAGCCCTAAATCTTCTTTGAAATGCAACCCAGAAAAGGAGAGAAACAGAGAACGAATCTCATAATCTTCGGTCCACCTGGTTCCGGAAAAGGAACGTACGCCTCAAGATTACAGTCCAAACTTGGTATACCTGCAATATCAATAGGTGACATTTTCCGAGAGATAACGGAAATAGATAGTGAGCTAGCTAGAGAGATAAAGCGTTACATGAACGCTGGAGAATTAGTTCCGGACAAAACAACGCAAACTGTGCTTAGAGAAAGGTTATCTGAAGATGATACTAAAAGGGGTTTCATATTGGATGGGTATCCCCGTACACTGGAGCAGGCAAAGGTCTTAACTGACTTCGTTAAGATTGATGTGATAATCAATTTGGTTGTGCCTAAATGGATTATCATCGAACGTCTCTCTAGCAGAAGAATATGCAAGAACTGTGGAGAAGTGTACAATGTTAGGTTCCTTAAGCCAAGGATGGAGGGAGTCTGCGATAAGTGTGGTGGCGAACTTCACCAACGAGTTGACGATACCGTCGAAGTGATTGAAGAGAGATTAAGGGTGTATGAAAAACAGACTCAGCCACTCCTAGCCTATTACACAGACAGAGTTCTCTTCGTAGAGTTCAAATGTGAAGACATTAACACCCCGCCTGAAGTTGCAGTGGAAGAAATCCTCAAGAAACTGAAAAATCTCGAAGATCGTTGAGCACCTCAAGAAGCTTCGGGCAGAAACAATCTGTTCAGTTTGAAAGGTTGTCGGATACCTGTGCGGGTTGTCCCATGGCGACGGATCTCATATTGGCGATGCAATACCTGCGGCGTCTGCTGTAAGGGTTACAGTGTAGTTCTCAATTTCTCTGAATGGTTATACATCGTAAAAAAGTTCGGAGTCGAGTACACTTCATCTAGCCTTAACCGGTTCTTTCTAGGTAAAAAGGCAGATGGATCTTGTATTTTCCTGCGAGGGACATCCAACCTGTCCTTGTGTGGTCTACAGCAGACAAAACCTTTAGCTTGCAAACTCTGGCCGTTCAAGATCCTATACAAACCTAAATATGGCTTCCCCAATCAAGCTGCGTACTATTATGGTAATCAAAAGCTCTTCGTCTATGCTGACTCAGCATGTAATGGCCTCACATTTGGCACTCCAACCAAGGAATTTACTCGTTACGTAATCCCTGAATTCATAGAAATGGTGTATGGAAAGCGTCAGAGACAATTTAAGAGTACCAGCTTCCTGAGACCAGTAAGCCCTTTCTTAGGTCTTGAACTTTGAATCGCCTCGGCTAGGCAGACTTATTGTACTACTGCAACATCCAAAGAATCTAACGTTCATAATGGAATTCTTGTAGGCTTTACTTTTTCTTCCGAGTGTCGATGTATGCATGTAGTTGTACCTACCACTGAATGTGCAGCCAGCTGTGCACTCATGATTGAATGTGGGTACCACTATGCAGTTACACTGTTTTCTAGATAGTTGCTGTTCCGTGGTGTTCCATTTTTTCCCATTTCATTGGATAGTGAAATGCCTCTTCGAGCTGGCTTAGCATTCTTATAATATCCAGTATATAGAGGAAGGAAAGTCTGTGGAGTACAGCATATAATAGTAGGGACTTCTTTTCTTTGATATCCAGAGATAACGCATAAGCAGCGACAGCAACTTCTAATATAATGAAGGCCAAGAACCAAAAGACGTAGATGTATGGGATTGTTTGGAAGAAATCAATTGCTATCCCGACCTGGGTAGTGCCGTTTGGAGGGCCAGATCCTCTGTCCGATGATGACTGCCCTGGTGTCCATTCTGGAGGACCGCCTCCTATTCTCGGCTGATAGACTGTATAGGGTGATATCGGATTGAAGCAGAAAACTAGCAGCCACATCATGGTGAAGAACATGAACCAAGGGTAGATAATTCCATTGAAAATCCTCCACGGCATTACAAAGGTGCCAGTACGTCCATATTTCGTGTTGAAGGCCATGTCTTTATGTTTAGAAAGTACTTGGAGACTGCCTCTATACCACCTATATCGTTGTTTCGCAAGGCTGGTCATTGATGTTGGGGCTTCCGTGTATCCAAAGGCTCGCGCTTCAAATACCGTTTTGTATCCAGCTCTTAAAATACTGAACGTAATATCCGCGTCTTCAGCGAAGGTGTCCCCTTCAAACAAGCCAATCTCTTTGAGTACGGATGCTCGAAATGCTCCAATTGGTCCGGGCACAACTGTGACATTCTGTAAACTCGCTTCGCTTCTTCGGTGAAGATTGATTCCAACAACATATTCAAGTGCTTGAAGTTTTGTTAACAGGCCATGTCGATTCCCGACTTTTACATTTCCTGCTACTGCGGCAATGTTGGGATCACTAAAATGCTTTATTAGGTGTTGGATGGCGTTTGGGTCAAGAAGCGTATCAGCATCGATGCAGACGATGAATTCTCCATTGGCGACTTTAATTCCTGTATTAAGAGCATCCCACTTTCCATTGTTTGGCTTTGTAACTACTCTGGCGAAGTCATTTTTTGCATACTTTTTTGCGACTTCAAAGGTTCCATCTGTGGACCCATCATCTACAATAATTATCTCCTTATTGACGTAAGAGAGTTTAAGAAGAGAATCAACAGTTTTGCCAATAGCTTTTTCTTCATTATAAGCAGGAATGATCACGGTTACTAATGGTGTTCCGTTCGTGAGATCGGAGCTTAAATCGTGCTGTTCACGTCTTTTGTGAAGATACGCGCCTACAAATGTCGCCAAGTTCCGAATTGCAAACATTACTAAAGAGACAAAAAACAAGTAAAAGGACATTTGGTACAGGAAATCTGCGTATAGAAACACTGCACAGATTTGAACTACTACAATGAGAATTGTAGTTTCCAAAATTAATTTTACTACTGATAATCCAGAATGTCTAATTGGCGAAGAAAATTTTTTCCTGACACGAGGGTACCATAGGAAAGTAGCAATTACAGTGAAGAGGCAGATCAAGAGGGAAATATAGGTTACTATGTAGCCTAGTTGATTGAAAAACGCCAGCATAGACTCTAAGTTAATTGAGAGAAAATTCAAAGACACAGAAATTGTCAAGAAAACTACTGCAACGAAAAAACCTGTCAAAGCTAATATCCTTTTCAACTTTTAAATTCTCCTTTGATTGGGATCAAGGTTAGGTACGTGGTGAAAACTATTCTTTGAGTCTAACTGGGTCATTTACAGTTAATTCGGTTTCATATGCAGTAAAAGCATTGTGCTTGATGAATTCAGATAGAAAATACGAACGCGTATGCAAAACGAAAGCGCCTGCGTATAACCCATCCTAGGTTTGTTGTAGTGGAGTCGCTGAGATTTTTACCTCCTTCACCTGGGTGATATATCCCGATTTTCCCCCGCAAACTCCCTTTTTTCTCCACAGTGCGCCATTGGTCTGCAACCTTAATAGGATCAAATCGTATCCTGTGTGTCACTGGATTTGAGACCTCTTATCGCTTCATTTGTGATCGGGCGCGCATAAAATGGCATCTTCAAGTTCTTTCTCGTCAAAGTCTGAATGAAGTTTGGTTTCTCCGTTTACTACAACGCACATGTCTTGGACCCCATATTTGGAGGCTTCTGGTGACTTCATTGACTTCGTTTGAACTTCCACCAAATCTTTGAACTTCGATGTTACATGTCCAACTTTTTCTATAAGTGGCGCGAAATTGCAGACACAAGAGCCTAAGGGCACAAAGACTTCAACCTTCACTTTTTCCCTCTTCATTTTTTACCAACCTCCTACCACATAGCAAATCATGACTATACCAATTACAACGAAGGCTGCTCCGAAAATCTTTGTTAGCCATTCGCCTGCCAGAGCAGTTTTTTCAGTTACTGCCTTGCGTGCAGTCGTTAACAGTACGCTTAGGAAAATGACTGGTAAAGCATGACCAAGACCAAAGGCGAAGAGTAGAAGGCCGCCATGATAAGGTGTTGGCGCACTGAATATTGTTAGAATTATTGCTGGCAGAACCAATGATAAGGAGCATGGACCTAAAGCAAGGGAGATGACGACTCCGAATAGAAATGAACCTGTTACATAGTTGTATTTCGATAATCGAGTCAAAGCATTTAGCTTCAGAGCGTTAATCTGTTCAGTAAAAGAACTGCTAGCATTAGCGGAGAGGTTGACCTTTTTGAACAGGCCTAGGTTATTGACCCCAAATAGAAGAAGGAGAACGCCCGAAATACCGAAGAAAAATCGGTAGCTTGCAGGGTCTACGGGAACAAGAGAGGATATAGCGTAGCCGAGAAAAAAGAAAACTAGACACATGGCAATAGTGAAACTGCAACCAATTATGAAGCCCTTTCGTATGCTTTTGCTGATGCCTACCGCGTACGTCAGGTACACCGATATTAATGCAATTGAACATGGTGAAAGGAAAGTTACAATTCCCAAGAAGAATAATCCTAAGAGTTCTTCAAACATTTTTCATTAAGCCTCTAGAAGTTGATTTATTCTTGAAGACAGAGTTTCAGTAGTTGTTGCCTCAGTGTATACTTTGTCTACGTTGAATGTTTTGTCTATAAGAACAATTGTTCCATCCATGATTGAATATGAGGCGTAGGCGTCAACTATATCCATCTTTCCATCAGCGTAGTCGTTTCCCAATACCCAAGTGATGCCATAGGTTGACCGGATCCGTGCAAGGTCACTGGTCTGGCATGTTGCTACAACAACCGTGACTGCGGTGACAGGTTTGTTGCCGTAATAGTCGTTGCATAAATTTTTTAGTTGTTTGAGTTGGTGGTCATTTATGGGATATATTTGTCCACCGCAGCCTACAGCCATAAAATGAATGGCAATCACCTTTCCACTAAGTTGATCTAGAGAGAATTGAGTTCCATTTATATCCTTAAGAGAGAAAATCGGGGCTGATCCTGTTGGTGGAGGGTTACTGTTTGTTTCGCCACCAATTGCCGGAGGTAGTTGAACGTTGTATTGCCATGATCCATAAGCTACACATAACAAGGCAACTAGGCAGACTCCGAAGATTATTTTGCCTTTAGGCCATTGTCTCGACTTTCTTTTAGCCTCTCTCTGAATTTGATGAGCCTTTTGATCCCGTTGCTGTCTTGGCTGTCTCTCCTGTTGTCTTTCCTTCCAGCTTTTTTTCTTCTTTTCCTTCTTTGGCAATTGTTTGCCCTCGCAATGTTACCGATAAAATTTCTTGGGTCTGAATGGTTGACAATGGCTTTCTTCAATGCATGTATGCATGTAAGCTGCAGGACAACCCAGTTTTTCTGGTGTCAAGAGAATCGTTTCGCCATGTCGCGTAAGCATTAAGACCTGGCAATACCTGGACTTTTTGTCAACTAATTCAATGTTGGAGGGAATGTTTTCAGATGGCTTGAAGAGCCTGACTCCTATGGGTGGGTCTTCCAGTCGAAGGATCGACTTTATCTCTTTAGCAGCTTCTGACATGTTCAGTTAAATCACTTCCGTTTGCCAAGCTTCTCCTTCTCCGCTTCGACTTTTCTTTTCAATACTTCAAAGTATTTTTGAGCATCTAGAAGATTTTCTCGGTCGCTTTCAAAGTCTTTGACTTCCAGAACAGCGAACCATCCTTCTCCATATGGATCCTGATTTACAAGCTCAGGTTTCTCTGATAATTTCTCGTTAACCTCAACTACAACGCCACTCACAGGCGATATCAAGTCAAGTACAGTTTTCGTTGACTCAAACGAGGCTACTTCGTCCAGTTGTTCAATCTCTGTGCCAACATTCTTGAATTCAACAAAAATAATGTCGGTGGCCATGCTTTGGAGGAAATCTGTAATTCCGACTCTTGCTTTTTCTCCCTCTATTTTCGCCCAACAATCATTTTCGTTGTAAAGCAGATCTTTTGGCACTTGGAAAGTCCATTTAAGAACCTTAAGCTGATAAGAGTCTTCCTTTTCCAAGCGTTCACTTCCTCAAAATTTTGCTGACCAAAAAAGCTATTTCATCAGCAATTTTTTCTGCCAGCTTTTCTCCTTCAAGACCAATATCTGAAGAAGCCTTTGGTTTCAACCTATACTTTTGAACACTTTGGGGAATGAACACCCTGCCTCTTATTTTTCCTCCATTCTTTACAACGATCTTGGTAGCACAACGTTCAGAGCATCCATCAACTGTAATAACTGGATATTTCTTAATCAGCTCAGAATGAGTCTTGACACCAGCAACAAGGGGCGGAATGCAAACTAGGACCGAGTCTTCCGGTTTCAGATTTTCCACAACTTTGAAAACGGAAGCACGACCAATTGAGCCCAGTGGTTTGTCCATTCCTGCGCAAGCGACAATTACCACTTTCCTTTCTTCACTCAATCAGTGGCGCCT
>Ga0209986_10000342_pt1 | contig 44041 bp, 39 predicted proteins | sample BlataG_FD_183168 | JGI IMG/M metagenome (GOLD analysis project Ga0209986, IMG submission 183168) | Deep subsurface microbial communities from Black Sea to uncover new lineages of life (NeLLi) - Black_00105 metaG (SPAdes) (version 2) | ecosystem: Environmental > Aquatic > Marine > Oceanic >... | reverse complement strand
CGGTGCCGGCCGAGGCTCCGGATGTTCCTGTTCAGCCGTCAGGATTCACCGATCGGGTACTGCCCGACGGCACCCGCAGTTCCGGGTCGGCGGTGCCCGCCGACTGGTTGACCTACCCCCACGACGGTGAGACACCGCGATGAGCACACCTCCGTACCTGTCCGATCGCTACGAGTTGGGCGAGATCTTGGGCTTCGGCGGGATGTCCGAGGTGCACCTGGCGCGTGATCTGCGGTTGCACCGCGACGTCGCGGTCAAGGTGCTGCGCGCCGACCTGGCCCGGGATCCCAGTTTCTATCTGCGGTTCCGGCGCGAGGCGCAGAACGCCGCCGCGCTCAATCATCCCGCCATCGTCGCCGTCTACGACACCGGCGAGGCCGCGACCCCGGCCGGCCCGCTGCCCTACATCGTGATGGAGTACGTCGACGGCGTGACCCTGCGCGATATCGTCCACACCGACGGCCCGATGCCGGCGCGGCGCGCCCTCGAGGTCATCGCCGACGCCTGCCAGGCGCTGAACTTCAGCCATCAGCACGGCATCGTGCACCGTGACGTCAAACCGGCCAACATCATGATCTCCAAGACCGGTGCGGTGAAGGTGATGGACTTCGGTATCGCCCGGGCGATCGCCGACAGCGGCAACAGCGTCACAGCGACCGCCGCGGTCATCGGCACCGCGCAGTACCTCTCACCGGAACAGGCTCGCGGCGAACAGGTCGACGCCCGATCCGATGTCTACTCGCTGGGCTGCGTGCTCTACGAGGTTCTCACCGGTCAGCCGCCCTTCGTCGGCGACTCACCGGTCGCGGTGGCCTATCAGCATGTGCGTGAGGATCCGGTGCCGCCGTCGCAGAAGCGGCCCGATATCTCCCCGGAACTCGACGCGGTCGTGCTCAAGGCGCTGGCCAAAAACCCGGACAACCGGTACCAGAGCGCCGCGGAGATGCGCAATGACCTGGTCCGGGTGCACAGCGGAGAGAAGCCCGACGCGCCCAAGGTGATGACACACGCCGACCGGACCATGATGATGAGTTCGTCGCGGCCCGGTCAACGCGGCGACGGGGCCGCGGCGCCGGTCACCTACGACTACAGCGACACCGAACGGGCCGGTGGGTCGGTCGGCAAGTGGCTGGTGGCGCTGTCGATCCTGGCCATCCTGACCGTCGTGGTGACTCTGGCGATCAACATGGTCGGCGGCAAGCCGCGGGCCGTGCAGGTGCCCGATGTCCGCGGTCAGGTTTCCGCCGACGCCATCGCCGAACTTCAGAACCGGGGTTTCAAGATCCGGACCCAGCAGAAACCGGACAACGTCGTGGCGCCCGACCACGTCATCAGCACCGATCCGGCGGGTAACGCTTCGGTCAACGCCGGTGACGAGGTGCAGATCAACGTCTCCACCGGCCCCGAGCAGCGCGAGGTTCCCGACGTGTCGGCCCTGAGTTACGCCGATGCGGTCAAGAAACTGACCGCGGCCGGGTTCGGGAAGTTCAAGCAGACCGAGGCGGCCTCGAATCCCGACCAGAAAAACAAGGTCCTCAGCACCATCCCGCCGGCCAACCAGACCTCGGCGCTTACCAATGAGATCACCATCGTCGTCGGCACCGGACCGGCCACCCGGGACCTTCCCGATGTCGTCGGGCAAACCTCCGAGGTGGCCACCAGGAATCTGAACACGCTGGGCTTTCCGACCATCCTGACCGCGCCTGTGGACAGCCCCGAACCGGCCGGACAGGTGCTGGCGACCGACCCGCCGGCTGGGACGTCGGCGACCCTGGACACCGCCGTCACACTCCGGGTGTCGAAGGGCAACCAGTTCATCATCCCGAACCTGACGGGCCAGTTCTGGGTGGACGCCGAACCGAACCTGCGGGCGCTGGGCTGGACCGGTGTCCTGGTGAAGGGTCCGGACGTGCCGAACAGCGGTCAGCGCACCAACGCGGTGGTCACTCAGAGTCCGGCGCCGGGCGCCGGGGTGAACTTCGGCGGTTCGATCACGCTGAGTTTTGCATCGTAGCCGCGCGCACGGTGTCGGCGACCTCCTGCTCCAGACGGCGCACCAGCGACTCCTGCGGGGCTGACCCGCAGTAGCCCAGCCAGTTGGCCAGCATCCGGTGGCCGCCCTCGGTAAGGATCGACTCCGGGTGGAATTGGACGCCGTGGATGGGCAGTTCCACGTGTCGCACCGCCATGATGACCCCGCCACTGGTGCGCGCGGTGACCTCCAGTTCGGGCGGGACGGTGTGCGGCAGGATCGTCAGCGAGTGATACCGGGTCGCGGTGAACGGATCCGGCAGGTCGTGCAGCACACCGACATTGGTGTGGAACACCGCGCTGGTCTTGCCATGCAGCAGTTCCGGCGCCCGATCCACGGTGGCACCGAACGCCACCCCGATCGCCTGGTGGCCCAGGCATACCCCCAGAAGCGGGGTCCGCGCTGCCGCGCAGGCGTGCACCAGACCGATGGAGGCGCCCGCCCGTTCCGGGGTGCCGGGTCCCGGGCTCAGCAGGACACCGTCGAATCCCTCGGCTGCCGCCGCGATCTCGGCGGGCCCGGCAAGCCGGGGGTCGTCGTTACGCCAGACTTCGGCGTCAACCCCCAATTGGCCCAGATACTGGACCAGGTTGAACACGAAGCTGTCGTAGTTGTCGACGACCAGGATCCGCACGCCTGCCAGGCTACCGGCCCGCCCGGCCGCATCAGTAGCCCGGACGTGCGGGTGAGGCGTTGGTCGCCGGGCTACTCGCTGGGCTAGTCTCATGGGCGATTCGACTATCGTCACACCGACGACCGTCTGCGAAGGTAGCCATGCCCAAGTCCAAGGTCCGCAAGAAGAACGACTTCACCATCAACCCGGTGAGCCGCACCCCGGTGAAGGTCAAGGCCGGTCCGTCCAGCGTGTGGTTCGTGGTGTTGTTCATCGGCCTGATGCTGTTCGGTCTCGTCTGGCTGCTGGTGTTCCAGTTGGCGGCCTCCGGCTATGACACCCCCGAGCCGCTGCAGTGGATGGCTGACCTGGGTCCGTGGAACTACGCGATCGCGTTCGGTTTCATGATCTTCGGCTTGCTGCTCACCATGCGGTGGCGGTGAGCCCAATCACACGTGTGTGATTCATCCCCACTGTGGATAGTGCCTGTGGATAACCGTGCATCGCACTGAGTGGGGATCCCCACCGGCTGGGATCGCCGGGATCGGGGTGGCCGGGGTCCTGATGGCGGTCGGCTCGTTGACAGTCGCCGACGATCCGGCGGGACGGATCCTCACCGGGATCGCGGCCGTCGGCCTGGTGGTGTTCGCGGCGGGCTCCTGGCGGGCCCGTCCCCGGCTGGCGGTCACCCCCGAAGGGCTGGTCTACCGCGGTTGGCTTCGCTCCACGACGTTGCTCCGGGAGGATGTCGAGCTGATCCGGATCACCGAGTTCCGCCGCTGGGGCCGAACGGTGCGGCTTCTGGAGATCGAGACCGGCGACGACCGACTGTTCGTGCTGAGCCGCTGGGACCTCGGCGGTGACCCGCTGGAGGCACTCGACGCTCTCACCGACGCCGGATACGCCGGGTCGCGCTGAGGCTCCGAGCGCCGGACCGGTGACAGATCAGGCGATGGTGATCGACTCGATCACCACATCGTCGGCGGGCCGGTCATTGCGATCGACCTGGGTTCCGGCGATCGCATCGACCACCTTCTGCGACTCCGGGTCGACGACCTCGCCGAAGATGGTGTGCCGACGGTTGAGGTGCGGGGTCTCTCCGACCGTGATGAAGAACTGGGAACCGTTGGTCCCAGGGCCGGCGTTGGCCATCGCCAGCAGATAGGGCTTGTTGAATTGCAGTTCGGGATGGAACTCATCGGCGAACTTATATCCCGGGCCGCCGCGTCCGGTCCCGGTCGGGTCGCCGCCCTGGATCATGAAGCCGTCGATAACCCGGTGGAACACCGCGCCGTCATAGAACGGCCCGGCGTTACCGCCCGAGGCGTTCTGCGTCGAGTAGTCCTTGGTGCCCTGGGCCAGGCCGACGAAGTTCGCGACGGTCTTGGGGGCGTGATTGCCGAACAGGGCGATCTTGATGTCACCGCGGTTGGTGTGCAGGGTCGCGGTCGCGGTTTGGATCGGGCTTGTGCTCACGGGATTACAGTGTGCCACTGCCACCGGTCGTCGCCGCTGCCAGGGTGGCCGACCCGTCTTGCGGAGCCACCGTCTTGTGGAGCCACCGTCTTGTGGAGCCTAGGAGATTCGAACTCCTGACATCTGCCTTGCAAAGGCAGCGCTCTACCAACTGAGCTAAGGCCCCGGATCGCTGCTCTGGTCGGCGAGGCTGTGCCACACCTCACCGCGGCGGCGGATCGAGAGCAGCAGTGCCGCGCCCGATACCACTGCCGCGAACATGATCGGCCTCGTGGGCCGTCCCCGTTTCGACCAGGACATCGTGGGCCTAGGAGGACTCGAACCTCCGACCTCTTCGTTATCAGCGAAGCGCTCTAACCACCTGAGCTATAGGCCCGTATCGCCGGCTGAGATTACCGCACCCACGGCGGCGTGCCCAAACGCAGTCGTTCGGGCGACCGGCGCTCAGTCCAGGTCGGCGAGGGTGACCTCGACCCCGCCGACGATATCGGTGCTCAGGTTGTAGATGTAGGTGCCGATGGTGGCCATTGCGGTCAGCAGCACGATGTTCACCAGGCCAACCAGTGCGGCACCGCCGAAGACCGACCCCGCCGACACCAGATCACCGCCGCCGCTGCTACTGCTGGTCAGCAGATCGCCGACATTGCTGTTGAGCTTGCTCCACACTCCCATGGCGCCGAGCACGAGATACAGGAACGCCACCGCGATCATCCAGACGAAGAACAGCGCCACATTGAGCAGCAAGGAGACCTTCAGCGCGCTCCAGGGGTCGATCCTGCGGATCTGCATACTGGCCCGCACCGGGTCGCGGGGCCTGCCGCCGACCTGGAGACGCGAGGTGGGGGCCGCCGGTCGCGCCTGATCGGGGGCAGCGTGCTTACGGACCTGCGGCACCCGCGGTGCCGACGCGGACAGATCCGGCAGTTCGCTGGGAAAGGCCTCAGTGACGGCGACCTCGGTCCGATCGGTCCGGGCCGACTCCTCCGGACGCTGGGCCGACTCCTCCGGACGCTGGGACCGCGCGCCCATCGCGGACAGGTCCGGGGCTGCGTAGCCGGTCACGTACCGGCTCGGGTCGGCCGCACCCTGGGCGACGGGCGGTCGCGGCGGGTCGACGGCCGCCCGGACCGGGAGGCTGTCCGGACGGCTTCGCGCCCCACCCTGCCAGGGCGGAAGATCAGGCGGGCCTTCGCCGTTCGCCGGACGTTCGCCCGTCGCGGGCTGACCCGGCTCGTTCGGTGAACTCACCGCTGCTCCTCACTATGTCCGCGTTCGCGCGTCGTGCCGTCCCGCGCTGCGTCACGTCCTACTCCGAGTCGGTCAGGTCCTCGGGTTGTTCCTCGGCGTTGCGGGCAATGGCTAACAGTGTGTCGCCCTCGCCCAAGTTCATCAAGCGAACGCCCTTGGTCTGGCGTCCGGCCTTGCGGACCTGACGCGCCGCGGTGCGGATCACCCCGCCAACGGACGTGATCGCATACAACTCGGTCTCGTCATCGACGATCAGGGCGCCGACCAGACTGCCACGCTTCGGGTCGTACTGGATCGTCAGGATGCCCTTGCCGCCCCGGCCCTGCGCGGTGTACTCCTCGATCGCGGTGCGTTTGGCGTAGCCACCGGCGGTCGCCACCAGCAGATAGGTGCCCTCCCGTACCACGTTGAGCGAGAGCAGCCGGTCATCGGCGTTGAACCGCATGCCCTGCACGCCTGAGGTGGCCCGGCCCATCGGCCGCAATGCCTCGTCGGTGGCGGAGAAGCGGATCGACTGGCCCTTGGCGCTCACCAGCAGCAGGTCCTCCTCGGCCGAGCACAGCACCGCGCCGACCAATTCGTCACCGTCACGCAGATTGACCGCCACGATGCCGCCGGACCGGTTGGAGTCGAAGTCGGTCAGCTTGGACTTCTTCACCAAGCCGTTGCGGGTGGCCAGCACCAGATATGGGGCGTCCTCGTAGCTCTTGATCTGGATGACCTGGGCGATGCGCTCCTCGGGCTGGAAGGCCAGCAGGTTGGCCACGTGCTGGCCGCGCGCGGCGCGAAGTGCCTCGGGCAGTTCATAGGCCTTCGCCCGGTACACCCGGCCCTGCGTGGTGAAGAACAGGATCCAATCGTGGGTGGAGCAGACGAAGAAGTGCCGGACGATATCGTCCTGTTTGAGGGCGGCACCCTGTACGCCCTTGCCGCCGCGCTTCTGGCTGCGGTACAGGTCGGTCTTGGTGCGCTTGGCGTAGCCGGTCTCGGTGATCGTGACGACGACTTCCTCGCGAGCGATCAGGTCCTCGTCGTTGACGTCGCCCTCGGCGCCGATGATGCGGGTACGACGGTCGTCGCCATGCTTCTCGACGATCTCGGCGAGTTCGTCGCGAACGATCGCACGCTGACGCTCCGGTTTGGCCAGGATGTCCTCGAGGTCGGCGATCTCCGCCTCGATCTTGGCCAGGTCGTCGACGATCCGCTGCCGTTCCAGCGCGGCCAGCCGGCGCAGCTGCATGTCCAGGATTGCCTGAGCCTGGATCTCGTCGATATCGAGCAGCTCGATCAGTCCGGCGCGGGCGATGTCCACGGTCTGCGAGGCCCGGATCAGCGCGATCACCTCATCGAGGGCATCGAGCGCCTTGACCAGACCGCGCAGGATGTGGGCCCGCTCGTTGGCCTTGCGCAGCCGGTAGGTGGTGCGCCGGATGATGACCTCGAGCTGGTGCTCGACGTAGTAGCGGATCATCTGGTCCAGCCGCAGCGTGCGCGGCACCCCGTCGACGATCGAGAGCATGTTCGCGCCGAAGCTGGTCTGCAGCTGGGTGTGCTTGTAAAGGTTGTTCAGCACCACCTTGGCCACGGCGTCGCGTTTGATCTCCACAACGATGCGCAGGCCCACCCGGTCGCTGGACTGGTCCTCGATATTGGAGATGCCGGCCAGCTTGCCGTCGCGCACCTGATCGGCGATCGAGGTGATGAAGTTGTCATGGTTGACCTGATACGGCAGTTCGGTGATGACGATCGAGGTGCGGCCGCGGGAGTCCTCTTCGGTCGTCGCCACACCGCGCATCCGGACCGAGCCCCGGCCGGTGGTGTAGGCGTCGAGGATGCCCTGGGTGCCGACGATCAGCGCCCGGGTGGGGAAGTCCGGACCCTTGACCCGCTCGATCATCGCCGCCAGGGTGGCTTCTTCATCGGCGTCGTAGTTCTCCAGGCACCAGTACACCGCCTCAGCGAGTTCGCGCAGGTTGTGCGGCGGGATATTGGTGGCCATCCCCACCGCGATGCCACCGGACCCGTTGGCCAGCAGGTTCGGGAACCGGCTCGGCAGAACCGTCGGCTCCTGCACCCGGCCGTCGTAGTTCGGGACGAAATCGACTGTCTCCTCGTCGATTTCACGCAGCATGTCCATCGCCAACGGGGTGAGACGTGCCTCGGTATACCTCATCGCAGCCGGTGGGTCGTTACCCGGTGAACCGAAGTTGCCCTGCCCGTCGACCAATGGGTAGCGCAGCGACCACGGCTGCGCCATCCGGACCAGGGTGTCGTAGATCGACGCGTCGCCGTGCGGGTGGTAGTTACCCATCGTCTCGGCGACCGACCGGGCCGACTTGGCATGGCTGCGGTCGGGCCGGAAGCCGGAGTCGTACATCGCGTAGAGGACCCGGCGGTGCACCGGTTTGAGACCATCGCGGACCTCGGGCAGCGCCCGCCCGACTATGACGCTCATCGCATAGTCGATATAGCTGTTCTGCATCTCCTGCTGGATGTCGACCGGTTCGATCCGGTCGCCGGCGGTGCCGTCCGGAGGCAGCGTGGTGTCAGTCATATTCGGGTCCCTAACTGGCTAAAGCTTCGGCGGTGCATACCTGGCGCTGGACATGGGCGCTAAACATCAAGGAAGCGAACGTCTTTGGCATTGCGGGTGATGAAGCTGCGCCGGGCCTCGACGTCTTCGCCCATCAGGATCGAGAACAGTTCGTCGGCCGAGGCGGCGTCATCGAGGGTGATCTGGCGCAACACCCGCACATCGGGGTCCATGGTGGTCTCCCACAGTTCCTTGGCGTCCATCTCACCGAGACCCTTGTAGCGCTGAATGCCGTCGTCCTTGTTGATCTTGCGTCCGTTCTTGGTGCCCTCCTCGAGCAGTGCGTCGCGCTCCCGATCGGAGTAGGCGAACTCCGGTTCGCTGCGCTGCCACTTCAGCTTGTAGAGCGGCGGCTGGGCCAGGAACACGTGGCCGCTCTCGATGAGCGGTTTCATGAACCGGAACAACAGTGTCAGCAACAGCGTGGTGATGTGCTGGCCGTCGATATCGGCGTCGGCCATCAGCACGATCTTGTGATAGCGCAGTTTGGCCAGGTCGAACTCGTCGTGGATACCGGTTCCCAGCGCGGTGATGATCGCCTGGACTTCAGTGTTCTTCAGCACACGGTCGATCCGGGCCTTCTCGACGTTGATGATCTTGCCGCGCAGCGGCAGGATCGCCTGGAACATCGAGTCCCGGCCGCTCTTGGCCGAGCCGCCGGCCGAATCGCCCTCCACCACATAGAGTTCGGATGCCCTGGGGTCGGTGGAGCGGCAGTCGGCCAGCTTTCCGGGAAGTCCGCCGATATCGGTGGCGCTCTTGCGGCGGACCAGTTCGCGGGCCTTACGTGCGGCCAATCGGGCCTGCGCCGATGAAACCGCCTTGTTAACGATGGTTTTGGCGTCCGCCGGGTTGGACTCGAACCAGTGGCTCAGCTGCTCGTTGCAGATCTTCTGCACGAACGACTTCACCTCGGTGTTGCCCAGCTTGGTCTTGGTCTGACCCTCGAACTGCGGCTGGGCGACCTTCACCGAGATCACCGCGGCCAGGCCCTCCCGGATATCGTCTCCGGTCAGGTTGGGATCTTTGTCCTTGAGCAGCTTTTTGTCCTTGGCGTACTTGTTGACCACGCTGGTCAACGCCGCCCGGAAACCCTCTTCGTGGGTACCGCCCTCATGGGTGTTGATGGTGTTGGCGAAGGTGTGCACGGATTCGGAGTAGCCGGCGTTCCATTGCATGGCGACCTCGACCTCGTGGCCCACGCCCTTGCCGGAGAAATCCACCACGTTGGTGTGGATCGGCTGTTTGGTGCGGTTGATGTGCTTGACGAAGTCCACCAGGCCGCCGGGGTAGTGGAAGGTGCGGTGTTTGACCTTGTGTTGGGGGGCGGCCTGCTCGGCAGCTTTTTCCTCGGCCGATTTCGGGGCCTCGGCGGTGTCGCTGACCACCTCGTCGACCACCTCGGTCGGGGTGACCCGTTCGTCGGTCAGGGTGATGGTCAGGCCCTTGTTGAGGAAGGCCATCTCCTGCAGACGGCGGGCCACCGTCTCGAAGTCGTAGTTGGTCGTCTCGAAGATCTGCGGGTGCGCCCAGAACCGGATGGTGGTACCGGTCTTCGTGCTGATCTCGCCCTGTTTGATGGTGCCGGGGATGGAGTTGTCATAGGTCTGGAACCATTCGTATCCGTCCCGGTGGATATCGGCCTCCAGTCGGGTGGACAGCGCATTGACCACCGAGACGCCGACGCCGTGTAGACCGCCGGAGACTTGGTAGGCGCCCTCCTCGAACTTTCCACCGGCATGTAGGACGGTCATCACCACGTCCACGGTCGGCACGCCGGACTCATGCATCTCCACCGGGATACCGCGGCCGTTGTCGGTGACCTCTACTCCGCCATCCTCGAGCAGTCGGACGTCGACCTGGGTGGCATAGCCGGCCATCGCCTCGTCCACCGCGTTGTCGACCACCTCCCAGACCAGATGGTGCAGGCCGCGTTCGCCGGTGGAGCCGATATACATTCCGGGTCGTTTACGGACGGCGTCGAGGCCCTCGAGGATCTTGATCGAGCCGGCACCGTATACATCCGGTTGTTTCTTGTTCGTGGCAGCCACGGTCGGACGGGTCTCCTCGGGATTGGCAGGCGAGTCAAGCTCTCGTCACAGTCTACCGGGAAGGGGGGACAGCACCGATCCTGCAGGCGCGTTTCTGCACACCTATTTGCGTCGTGTGCCGCATTTCTTGGAATGGCGCGCGTCCGCACGGCCGGAACCGCCGTCGGTGGCGTCCTGGTGTCTCTGAGGCATGTCGGCGGCGGCCGATGCGGGAATGGGCACCCGGATGCTGCGCAGGCGACGTTCGTGTTATACCCTCGGGGGTATGAAGAAGATGTCCCGGGGTCTCGCCCTCGCCGCCTGCGCCGTCGCATTCGTCCTGCCCGGAGCGTTGACGGGTTGTTCGTCCGGTTCCACGGCAACCGTCGCCAACGCCGAGTCCGGTCCGGTCAGCGGGCCGGTTCGGGTCGGCGTCACCGAGTTCGCCACCATCGCCGGATCACCGGAGGTTCAGGTCATCGACGTCCGCACCCCGGAGGAATTCGCCGACGGCCACATCGTCGGGGCAGTCAACATTCCGGTCCAGAGCCGGGACTTCTCGGCCCGCATCGCCGAGTTGGATCCGGCCGCCACATACGCCGTCTACTGCCGGAGCGGCAATCGCTCACAGCCGGCGGTCGCGGCGATGCGCGATGCCGGCATCAGCACCATCTACGAATTGGGCAGCGGCACCAAAGGCTGGGTATCCGCCGGTCAGCCACTGGTGCAGTAAGTCAGCGGGCCTCACCGGTAATGATCAGCCGTAGGTATCCCTGGGTCCCCGGCCGGAGATATGCCGCGGGCCCTTCCGCCAGGACGGTGCATTGGGGCCGGTGATTCTCAGCGACGTCACCACACCGTCTCCGACGGCGGCGGCGATCTTGGCCAGTAGCTGACTCTGCACCATCCGCAGTTGGGTGGCCCAAGCGGTGGATTCGGCGGTGACGCTGAGGATTCCGTCCCGCAGGGATGCCGGCTGGGCATGTTCGGCGATCTGCTCGCCGACAACATCGGCCCATTGCGCGAACACCGCACCCTCAGCCACCCGGGGTGACCATCCCCGGGTCTTGGCGAGTTCCCGGGCCACCCGTCCCAGCGGCTGCGGGTCCCGTTGATCGGGGCCGGGACCGGACCACCGACGCCGGGCACCCGTCCGAGCTCCCCGACGGGGCGCCGCAGCCCGCCTGCCCTGACCGATATCTTTGCCTTGACCGCGTGCGGTCGCACGTGCTTCTTCCAGGGCCCGGCGAACCAGGTCCATCCCCGACAAACCGGCGAGATGCTCCGGGGGAGTGGGCTCCTGCGCGTCGGTCACGATTCGACGACCGCCGACATCCGGCCACTCTCGTCATCGAACAAGGTGATTCCGATGCGGGTGGCGTCCCAATGAGCGGGGATGTCGTCACCCACCGCGGCGGTGACGAGAACCTGCTCAGCTCCGGCAGCCACCTCTGCCAGCGCACTACGGCGCGCGGTATCCAGCTCGGCGAACACGTCGTCAAGGATCAGCACCGGCTCACTGCCCTCACTGCGGAGCAATTCATAGGATGCCAGCCGAAGCGCCAGGGCCAGCGACCACGATTCCCCGTGGCTGGCGAAACCCTTCGCCGGCTGGTCGCCCAGACGCAACTCCAGATCGTCGCGGTGCGGGCCGACCAGACTCATACCCCGTTCCAGTTCAGCCCCGCGGCGCCGGGCCAGCGCGGCCAGCAGCGAGGTCCGGAGAGCGTCCACATCACTCACATCGCCCTGCCTGTCACCGCCCGGCTCTGGGCCATAATCGTCAATGCTGCTGCGGTATCCGATCAACGCCGGCCGTGACGAGGGTGCCAATAACTGATAGGCCTTCTCGACTTCCGGAGCCAACTGATTGACAAGGTCAAGACGGGCCGCCATCAACTCCGCACCATGGGCGGCGAGGTGCCCGTCCCACACGTCGAGCGTATCGAGCAACCCGGAGTCATACCGCAGACGCGATCCGGCAGCGGACTTCAACAGAGCGGTGCGCTGCCTAAGAACCTTGTCGTAGTCGGCCCGCACACCGGAAATGCGTGGGCGGCGCAGGGTCGCCAGCTCATCGAGATAGCGGCGACGTTCCCCCGGATCACCGCGCACCAAGGCGAGGTCCTCGGGAGCGAACAACACCGCTCGGACGGCCCCGAGGACTTCCCGGGTGCTACGTACCGGGGACCTGTTGAGCCTGGCCTTATTCGCCCGGCCGGAGGTGATCTCAATATCCACCGCCAGTTCACGACTGTCGTTGACCACGATCGCCGAGACGACTGCCCGGTCGGCACCGCTGCGGATAAGCGGTGCGTCGGTAGCTACCCGGTGCGAACCGAGCGTCGCGCAATACCACAGTGCCTCAACAAGATTCGTCTTCCCGAACCCGTTGGCACCGACAAACACCGTTCGACCCGGCGCCAGTTCAAGATCGACATTCGACCAGGACCGGAAATCGCGCAACGCCAGGTGACGGACATACATGGGTTATCCGGACAGCGGAATCCGTTGGACGGCGTGACCACCGAACTGGTTACGTAGCGCCGACACCGCCTTCATCGTTGGAGACTGTTCCTGACGGGAAGCGAACCGGGCGAACAGCGAGGCGGCAATCACCGGGGTCGGAACCCTGTGGTGGATCGCTTCCTCCACCGTCCAGCGACCTTCACCGGAATCCTCGGTGTAATCGGAGATGTCGGCGAAGCTCGGATCTTCCTTCAATGCTTTGGCCAACAATTGCTGCAGCCAGGATCGCACCACCGTGCCATTCGTCCAGGCCTGAATGACTGCCTGGGTGTCGGCGATCAGCGGTTCGGCGGCAAGAAGTTCGTAGCCTTCGGCGTAGGCCATCATCAGCCCATATTCGATCCCGTTGTGCACCATCTTCGCGTAGTGCCCCGCCCCCACCGGCCCTGCGTGCACAAAGCCGTCCGCAGCCGGACCCGCCGGGCGGAGGGTGTCGAAGATCGGCATCAGCCGGGCGATGTCGGTGTCACTACCGCCGACCATCAGTCCGTACCCCTCGGTCAGTCCCCAGATGCCGCCGGAAACCCCGGCATCGACGAATCCGATACCCCGTTCGCCCAACAACGCCGCATGTGGTCCGTCCTCGGTATAGCGCGAGTTTCCACCATCGACAACGGTGTCACCGGGACTGAGCACATCGGCCAATTCGACAATGGTGTCGTGGGTGATCGGCCCGGAGGGCACCATCACCCACACGACCCGCGGTCCGGACAACTCCCCGGCGAGTGCCGCCAGGGTCGGCACATCCGATACCTCCGGGCGCGGGTCGTAGCCGATCACCTCATGTCCGCCTTCGCGGAGGCGTTGGCGCATGTTGAAACCCATTTTTCCCAGACCGACCAAACCCAGTTGCATATGCGCCTCTTTCTCGACGAAGGTGTCCGGTCAGCCCGGTAGACGGACCGGCATCAGCAGGTAGACGTAATCGGTCTCGCCGGCCGGAAAAGGGCCCGGTCCCACCGTGTCGGCGTCATCGCCGGCTGGGCGGAGCACCGCGGGTTTACTGGGGGTGGTGAATCCGAAGGTGACTCGGTCGGAATGCAACGACGCCAATCCGTCTGTCAGGTAGTTGGGATTAAAGGCGATCGTCAACGGTTCCCCGGAGAATTCGACCGGCAGATCCTCTTCCGCCATCCCGAGACCATCGGCACCCGCGGACAGTCGCACCAGGCCGTCGGCGAACTCCATCCGTACCTGCGCCCCACGATCGGCGACCAACGCCACACGTTTGATCGCCTCGGCCAGTTCGGCGACACCGATGGTCGCGATCGCGGTGTGCTCGGTCGGCAACAGTTGACGGAACTTCGGGAACTCGGTGTCCAACAGTCGGGTGGTGCTACGCCGGCCGCCGCTATGCAAGCCGAGTAGGCGTTCCTCACCCACCGCGGCACCGCTGCCCAGCGCCAGGTGCACATCAGATCCGGAGGTGACCGATTTCGCCGCCTCGGCCAAAGTCTTGGCCGGCACCAGAACAGCCGCATCGACACCCGGTACCGCAGTCGTCCAGATCAACTCGCGGACCGCCAACCGGAACCGGTCGGTGGCGGCAAGAACGACCTTGTCACCGGAAATCTCGACCCGGATCCCGGTCAGCATCGGCAGGGTGTCGTCCTTGCCCGCGGCAACGGCCACCTGGCCGACGGCCTCGGCGAACACGTCGGCCGACAGCACACCGGTCTCCTCCGGCAGCGTTGGCAGGGTCGGATAGTCCTCGACCGGCATGGCCGGCAGCGAAAATTTCGCGCTGCCGCAGCTCAGCAGCACACGTGAGCCCTCGACGCCAACCTCGACCGGCTTGCCGGGCAACGCCCTGGTGATATCGGACAACAACCGTCCCGATACCAGAACGCTTCCAGGAGAAGCGATTTCGGCTGGGACCCGAACCTCGGCGGAGACGTCGAAATCAAACCCTGCGATGGTCAACCCGTCCTCGGTGCCGGTGATCAGAACACCGGCCAGCACAGGATTCGACGGCGGCCTGGTGGGCAAACTCCGTGCCACCCAGGCAACGGCCTCGGCGAAGTCTTCCCTGACCAGGCGAAACCTCAAGTCGGAGCCAACCGTCGTGGTCGCCACGTCCATTTTGTCCCTTCACTACAACACCAACCGGCGGACGGCCGAGAACGGACGCCAGATGACACAACCGTAGAGCGTCGAACGCCATCTTGAAAGCTAATCGGCGGCGGTGACAGGACGCCTCCGAAGCGGTCCGCGGGCGGGTGTGTGCGGGCTTTCCCCAGCGGTGTTCTTCTAGAGAGAAACCAATGAAGAGATATCAATAACAGTAATAGGGGCTGTGCAGGTTGTGGATGGACCTGCTGCGGACCTGTTCGGCGGTGGTGCCGAGGTGTTGATCCCGTGTGGATGGTTCGCCGGAGAAGTCCCCTCGGCTGTGTAGAACCTGGGGTTGTTCATCGCGATCCCCGGCTGTCGCTCCGATGGCCCCGATGTTGTGCACAGATTGCCCACAGGGCCGGTGTGTGACGGATGGTAAGGACGTTGCCAAAGTTTTTTGCGGCAGGCCGGCTACGACGGTGGATTTCAGCGCTTGGAACGCTGACGGATCCGGGTGGTGAGTTCCTTGACGTGATCGAAGACTTCACGTCGGTAGGCCATCTCATTGAGAATCTTCTTCTGCGCATACATGACCGTGGTGTGGTCCCGGCCGAACGCCTGGCCGATCTTCGGCAGGGACAGATCGGTCAGTTCGCGGCAGAGATACATGGCGATCTGGCGGGACTGGGCCAGTGCCCTGGTCTTTCCGGGCCCGCGCAGTTCCTCGACGGTGGTGTCGAAGTATTCCGCGGTGGCGGCCATGATCGTGGCTGCGCTGATCTGCATGGTGCCGGCGTCCGCGATGAGGTCGCGCAGCACGATCTCGGCCAGGGCGGTGTCGATCGGGGTCTTGTTCAGCGATGCGAATGCCGTGACCCGGATCAGAGCGCCCTCGAGTTCGCGGATATTGCGTTCGATGCTGCTGGCGATCAGTTCGAGGACATCATCGGGTACCGCGAGGCGGTCCATCTGCGCTTTCTTGCGGAGGATGGCGATCCGGGTTTCCAGTTCGGGGGGTTGGACGTCGGTGATCAGGCCCCACTCGAACCGGGTCCGGAGCCGGTCCTCCAGGGTGGCGAGTTGTTTTGGCGGTCGATCCGACGAGATCACGATTTGCTTGTTCGCGTTGTGGAGGGTGTTGAAGGTATGGAAGAACTCTTCCTGGATACCTTCCTTGCCCTCGATGAATTGAATGTCATCGACCAGCAGCACGTCGATATCTCGGTAGCTCCGTTTGAAGGCGACTTTGCGGTCGTCACGCAGGGAGTTGATGAAATCGTTGGTGAATTCTTCGGTGGAGACGTACTTGACCCGCATCCCGGGAAACAGCCGTTGGGCGTAGTTGCCGGCGGCATGCAGGAGGTGAGTCTTGCCCAGGCCGGATTCGCCCCAGATGAAGAGCGGGTTGTAGGCCCGTGCCGGCGCTTCGGCGATGGCGAGCGCCGCGGCGTGGGCGAAACGGTTGGACGCGCCGATGATGAAGGTGTCGAAGGTGTATCGGCGGTTGAGGCTCGGTGTGGGTGGTTCCGGTGCGGTGTGCCCTCGGGGCCGGTCGATGAAATAACTTGGCCAGTCTTGTTCGGTGTCGGCAAGGGGATCGGCATCGTGGTCCAATACCTCGTCATCGGACTCGGTGAAAGGCACATCGTGGTCGGAGGATTCGTCGGGGTGAAAGTCGGCGGCGGGTTCGATCCGGACGCCGAGTTCCACCCGTTGGCCGAGACGACGACTCAGTGCATCCACGATTGGGATGCGGAGGTGACGTTCAATCTCGTTCTGGACGAATGGGCTCGGAACCGAAAGCAGGGCAAAGCCTTCGGCGATTGTCAGTGGCCGTACGAGCTTGAGCCAGGCACGTTGCTGGGGCGTCAGGGGAGGATCGAGAGCCTTACCCTGATAATCGCCGGATAGGTCCATCTCGCCGTTGAGTTCGGCGATGACGGACTTCCACACCGAGGCGAAGTTTGAACCGGGGCCGTCGGGCAACGAGGATCCCCCTGCCTCAAACTCGGGCTACGGCTGACAGATCTATCCCGAAACTGTCCACATAGTTATCCACAGATGTGTACAGCACTGGAAACATCTTTAAAACGCAGCATATGGGCAATAGTTGCGGTCTCAGGCAGGGAACCGGCAAACGACTGTCGATACCCCCGCTCAGCCAGAAGCTAACAGGTTTCGGCGTTGGTGCCAACCGGTACCCCGGTACGTGGGAGGGCCCGGTGGGCTGGTCTAGGAGGCTGGTTTGACCTGCGGAAGCGACCTCAGTACCCTCGAACAGTCGTCCACATGTGGCGGCACGGCTGCGACCTTGTTGGGGGACCGCGCCGGTTCGAGTGGAGCTTAGTAACGGTAGGCGCAGCACTCGGTGGATTTTCAGTCCACCCGCTGCGGTTGCCAGACATGACAGGAGTGTGGGGCCGTGGCCAAGGGCAAGCGGACTTTCCAGCCGAACAACCGGCGTCGTGCCAGGGTGCACGGCTTCCGGCTAAGGATGCGCACCCGGGCGGGGCGCGCCATCGTGTCGGGCCGCCGCCGCAAGGGCCGCCGCTCACTGACTGCCTGACCCACGGGTCACTGGGAGTGCTCCCGGCTCGGAACCGGATGACACGGTCTTCGGAATTCAGTCATACCGTCAAGCGCGGCGTGCGGGCGACGCAGCCGGATCTCGTGGTGCATGCCACCCGCGAGGCCGAGGCGCCGGCACCGGCCACGCCGCAGATCGGGTTCATCGTGGCGAAATCAGTGGGCGGTGCGGTCGAACGTCACCGGGTGGCGCGGCGGTTGCGCCATGCCGCGCGCAGCCTGCTGGCCGAACTAGACCCTGCTGATCGCATTGTGGTGCGGGCATTGCCGGGTAGCCGGGATGCGATCTCGGCACGATTGCGGGAAGAACTCAAAGCCGGGGTGCGCCGCGCGCACGATTTGTTGGAGCGGCGACGATGACGGCATCCGGATATGGCGGCCGACTGGCCCGGGCGTTGGTCCGCGGGATCCGGGTGTATCAGCAGATGATCTCGCCGATGCGGCCGCCGTCGTGTCGGTTTACTCCCACGTGTAGTCAGTATGCGGTGGATGCATTGAGCGAATACGGCGTGCTGCGGGGGGGATGGCTGAGCCTGGTCCGGCTGCTCAAGTGCGGGCCCTGGCACAGCGGGGGATGGGATCCCATACCGCAACGGCACCCCCAGGCCGACGACGACTCACAACCGGAGGTCAGCAGCGCCCATGTTTAACTGGTTCAGCCTGGACTACATCTACTACCCGGTGTCGGGCATCATGTGGCTCTGGTACAAGCTTTTCGCCCTGATCCTCGGGCCGAACAACTTCTTTGCGTGGGCCCTGACCGTCATGTTCCTGGTCTTCAGTCTGCGAGCGCTGCTCTATAAGCCGTTCGTCCGACAGATCCGCACGACCCGGCAGATGCAGGAGTTGCAGCCGCAGATCAAGGCGCTTCAGAAAAAGTACGGTAAAGACCGCCAGCGGATGGCGCTGGAGATGCAGAAGCTGCAACGTGAGCACGGATTCAACCCGGTGCTGGGCTGCCTACCGATGCTGGCGCAGATCCCGGTCTTCCTGGGCCTCTACCACGTGCTGATGTCGTTCAACCGGACCCAAACAGGGTTTGGACGGTTGGGGCTGTCGGTGGAAGAGAACCGTTCCCTGGGCAACTACTTCTTCAGCGCCGATGACGTCGGCCACTTCCTGGACGCGAATCTGTTCGGTGCTCCGATCGGTGCCGCCATCACCCAGCAGCACGGGTTGGCGGCCTACACGGAATTCAGCCGGCCGGCAGTAGCGGCGGTATCCATTCCGCTGATGATCCTGGCGGGTATCGCGACCTACTTCAACAGTCGTGCCTCGATCTCGCGGCAGAGCCCGGAGGCCGCGGCCAATCCCCAGACCGCGCTGATGAACAAGCTGGCGCTCTATGTATTCCCGCTCGGCGTGGTGGTGGGCGGACCGTTCCTGCCGATCGCGATCATCATCTACTGGGTGTCCAACAACATCTGGACCTTCGGACAGCAGCACATCGTGTTCGGCAAGATCGAGAAGGAAGAAGAAGCCAAGAAGGAAGAGGCCTTGGCGCGCCGTTCGGCCAATGCACCGGCCCCCGGTGCCAAACCGGTCAAGGGCCGCAAGGCTCCGGCCGCCGAGTCCGTCTCGGCAGCCTCCGACGATCCGGCGGGGGAGGCGGACGCCCAGCCCGATGCGGAGGCGGCCTCACGGCCCAAGCCGACCGGGGCGCAGCAGCCCGCCCGGACCCCCCGCCCGGGCGCACGCCCCAAGAAACGTAAACGTTGACCCACCGGTGAATGAGGAGAGACGATGACCGAGACCGAGACCGAGACACAGCAGGCCGGGGACACTGAGACCCCAGCATCAGGTGCCAAGGCCGCACCCCTGGAAGACCGATTGGTCGTCGAGGGCGAAATCGCCGGCGACTACCTCGAGGAGTTGCTCGACCTGCTCGACTTCGATGGCGATATCGACCTCGACGTCGAGGGCGACCGCGCGATCGTCAGCATCGACGGGGGAGACGACCTGACGAAGTTGGTTGGCCGGCGCGGTGAGGTGCTCGATGCGCTGCAGGAGCTGACCCGGTTGGCCGTTCACCAGAAGACGGGTGAGCGCAGCCGGCTGATGCTCGATATCGCCAACTGGCGCCGCCGCCGCCGCGATGAGTTGACCGCACTGGGCGACAAGGTCGCGCGCCGGGTGCTGGACAGCGGCCAGCGCGAGGAGTTGGCGCCGATGACGCCGTTCGAGCGCAAGATCGTCCACGACGCCGTCGCCGGGGTGGACGGGGTGCACAGCGAGAGCGAGGGCACCGAGCCGTCGCGGCGCGTGGTGGTTCTGAAAGACTGAGCCGAGCAGGCCCCGGGTTCGCGAGTCCGGGCACTGAATGGCTGAAGTTACATCCGTGTAGTTCGGGTTCCGGCGAGAGGATGTTTCACGTGAAACATGCCGCCGCGCCACCCGCGCCCGCCGCCGCGGAAACGGTGTTTGGTGACCGGCTGGGACTTGCGCGCACCTATGCCGACCTGCTCGCCGGACCGGGGGTCGAACGCGGCCTTCTCGGCCCCCGAGAGGTCGAGCGGTTATGGGACCGGCATCTTCTTAACAGCGCAGCGGTGTCTGAACTCATCGACGCGGATGTCCGCGTGGTGGATATCGGGAGTGGTGCCGGATTGCCGGGAATACCGCTGGCGATCGCTCGGCCCGACCTCGCCGTGACGCTGGTGGAGCCGATGCAGCGCCGAACGGATTTTCTCACCGAGGCGGTGGCGACGCTGGGGTTGCCGGTCGACGTTATCCGCGGACGCGCGGAAGAGGCCGCGATCCGGACCCGCGTCGCCGGGGCCGACGTGGTCGTCTCGCGGGCGGTCGCCGATCTCGAGAAGCTCGCCCGTTGGAGTCTGCCGTTGCTGCGGCCGGGGGGCCGGATGATGGCCCTTAAGGGCGACCGCGCGGCGGAGGAGATCGCGGATCACGCGGCGTCGATGGCTGTGCTCGGCGCCAGCGATATCGAAGTGGTCAGGTGCGGCGCGGCCTACCTGAGTCAACCCACCACCGTAGTGGTGGCAGTGAGGCGAAACGAGCTGACGCCGGCCCAGCGAAGGGCGGCCGGCCGCTCGGCGCGGGCGCAGGGGAGGAGAAGATCATGATCGATCCGGGCAGCCCCGGGCCCGGTGATGTTTCACGTGAAACATGGCCACGCCCAGAGGAAACCGACACCCCGATCGGAGCCGCCGCGGAGCGTGCGATGCAGGTGCTGCACACCGCGGCCGGACAACTACCGCGGCCCGATCGGCACCGGGTCTTCACTGTCGCCAACCAGAAGGGCGGAGTGGGCAAGACGACCACGGCGGTGAATCTGGCGGCGGCGCTGGCGGTACAGGGACTCAAGACGCTGGTGATCGATCTGGATCCCCAGGGCAATGCCAGCACCGCCCTCGGCATCTCCGAACGGCACTCCGGAACGCCGTCGTCGTACGAGGTTCTCCTGGGGGAGATTCCGCTGCATGCGGCGATCAGGCAGAGTCCGCACAGCGCGGCACTGTTCTGCGTTCCGGCAACGATCGACTTGGCCGGGGCCGAGATCGAGCTTGTCAGCATGGTCGCGCGGGAAAACCGGTTACGCACCGCGCTCGCGGAACTGGACCAGATGGATTTCGACTTCGTTTTCATCGACTGCCCGCCGTCACTGGGCCTGCTCACCATCAATGCCCTGGTGGCCGCCCCGGAGGTGCTGATTCCGATCCAGTGTGAGTACTACGCGCTGGAAGGTGTCTCACAGCTGATGAAGAATATCGAGATGGTCAAGGCGCACCTCAACCCGCAACTGAGTGTTACCAACGTCGTTCTGACGATGTACGACGGCCGGACCAAGCTGGCCGATCAGGTGGCGACTGAGGTGCGACGGTTCTTTGGCGACAAGGTGCTGCGGACCGTCATCCCGCGCAGCGTTAAGGTGTCCGAGGCGCCCGGATACAGCATGACGATCATTGATTACGATCCCGGCTCACGGGGTGCAATGAGCTATATGGACGCCAGTCGCGAACTGGCCAACCGCCCGGCATGGAGGCAGACGTAATGACGCAGCGGCGTAAGGGTGGCCTCGGCCGCGGGTTGGCCTCGTTGATCCCCACCGGTCCGGCGGACGGCGGTCCCCGGATGGGCGACGCCGCGGCGGACGCCGTCTTCGGCGGGCCAGCGATGGTGGAAGACGATATCGGTGCCGTCTACCGGGAGATCGCCCCATCGGATATCGAACCGAATCCCCGCCAACCCCGCCAGGTGTTCGACGAGGAGGCGCTCGCCGAGCTGGTGCACTCGATCCGTGAGTTCGGTCTGATGCAGCCGATTGTGGTGCGCGAACTGGTCGACGATGCCGGCGGCCGCCGATACCAGCTGGTGATGGGGGAGCGGCGCTGGCGCGCTTCCCAGGAGGCCGGCCTGGCGACCATCCCGGCCATCGTCCGGGAGACCGCCGATGACCATCTGCTTCGCGACGCCCTGCTGGAGAACATCCATCGTGCCCAGCTGAACCCCTTGGAAGAGGCGGCCGCCTACCAGCAGTTGCTGGAGGAGTTCGAGGTCACTCACGAGGAACTGGCCGGCCGCATCGGCCGGTCCCGCCCGGTCATCTCCAACATGATCCGGCTGCTCCGGCTGCCGGTACCGGTGCAGCGCAGGGTTGCCGCAGGGGTGCTGTCGGCGGGCCACGCCCGCGCGCTTCTCGCGCTCGAGGCCGGCCCGGAGGCCCAGGAGGAACTTGCCGCGCGGATCGTGGCTGAGGGCCTGTCGGTCCGGGCCACCGAGGAGACCGTCACCCTGGCCAACAGGGCGGATTCCAAGCCCGCCGGTCCGCAGCGGCGCAAGCCGATCCAGATGCCCGGCTTGCAGGACGTCGCAGAGCGGCTGTCAGGTACCTATGACACCCGGGTCACCGTCAGCCTAGGCAAGCGCAAGGGCAAGATCGTCGTCGAGTTCGGCTCGGTCGAGGATCTCCAGCGGATCGTGGGTCTGATGGACCCCTCCACCGCGAAGTAGCGGCAACCAGTGACACCAGGTCGTTCCGTCACTGTGACGTTACCGGGCCCCGGATCGTCCGGCGGTCAACGCTGATGGTGAATCCGACACCGGCACAACGGTTTTCGCGATCACGTCGGATTGAGGCCGGTGCTCCGGCAGACTCTGGATATGGAACGGCCGGCACTCCTATCCTGGGAGGGCCGGGGGCGTCCGCACCGCGGGAAAACCGGGGAGACCAGTGAGCGTTCGGATCAGGCCGCTGCGCCTCGAGGGATTCGAGCAGTTGCCCAAGCACGCGCGCCGGTGTGTGTTCTGGGAGGTCGACCCGCAGACCCTTCGGGGGGACAGTCTGCCCGATCCGGAATTCGAGAAGGAGGCATGGCTGTCGATGGTCATGCTGGAGTGGGGATCCTGCGGACAGGTCGCCACCGTTGATACCGGGGAATCGGATGGCGATGCTGATGAACCGTGTCTGGGATACGTGCTGTACGCCCCGCCGCGGGCGGTGCCCCGAGCCCAGCGGTTTCCCACCGGACCGGTGAGTGCGGATGCGGTGCTGCTCACCTCGATGGGGGTCGAGCCGGGTCAGCCCGACAGCCTGGCACCGATGCTGATCGGACAGGTGGTCAACGAGTTGGTCAGGCGCGGGGTCCGGGCGTTGGAGGCATTCGGCCGAACCCCGGCGGCGACCGGACTGCTGGACAGCGCCGTCGTCGACCCGGAGGTGCAACTCGCGATCGGCGCACTAGGGGACTGTTCGTTCGAGGTGTGCATGATCGACGCAGACTTTCTCGCCGATGTCGGGTTCACTGTCGTTGCGCCGCACCGCTATTTCCCGAGGCTACGTTTGGAACTCGATAAGGGACTCGGGTGGAAGGCCGAGGTTGAGGCGGCGCTGGAACGACTGCTCGACGGTGCGCAGTTGGAGCAACCGGTCGGTTCTGCTCGCTGACCACGAGGGCGAGTCAGGCCGGGCGGCCCTGCTCAACGGATTGTTCGTGGGCCAGTAACTCAGCGAAGGTGAACGTCCCGGTGGGCCGGTCGTTCTTGCCGAGCAGGTAGAGCCTCTTCACAGCGGCCAGGATGCCCTCGGCGACCGCATCACGGCACTCCCGGGTCACCAGCTTGGACTGATCATGGGGGTTGGTGATGTAACCGACGTCGACTTGGACGGTGGGCATCCGGGTGAGCCGCAACAGATCCCACGTCCGCCCATGCGCGCGGCAGTCGCGTAAACCGGTGCGCGCCACGACTTCTCGTTGAATGAAATCAGCGAGATTGCGACCGATGGTCGACACCGACCCGTGTGCGCTGCCGAAGTAGAACGACGAGACACCACTGGCCGCCGGGCTGGGCTGACGTTCGAAGCGCAGGCTGATCATCAAGTCGGCGCCGACGGTGTTAGCCGTCGCCGCACGCTCGGCGTCACCGGGGCTGTGGTTCACCGGCCGGGACAGGAACGTATCCATGCCGATCGCCGTCATCCGGCCCTCGAGCCGGCTGGCCAGATCCCACAGGATGTCCGCCTCGCTCATCGGCCCCTCCGGGCCGGGCATGATCAAACCGCGGTCACTGCCGCCGCGGCCCGGGTCGATGATGATTCGCTTGCCGGACAGCCGGGGCCCGGACACCCGCACATGCTCCTCCTCGCGGATGGCGTGCAGTGAACCGCCGGTGACGCGGGAACCGAGAAAATACAAGGAGCGCAACGTTTCCGGGCCACAGATACCATCCGGAGCCAGTCCGTACTCGCGCTGATAGGACATCAGGCCGTTATGCGTCTGCAAGCCGAAGTAGCCGTCCACCAGGGCTGTGTAGAACCCGAGGTCTTGCAGTCGTGACTGCAGCGTCGCGACATCATCGCCGTACATCGGCGCGCCGAACTGATGTGCCAGGGTGCGCGCCCCGAGTCGGTAGGACGCCTCGCGCAGGGCGCGGTAGGTCGCCTCCCCGACGATACCGTCGACCAGCAGTCCGCGGCGCTGTTGAAAGGCACGCACCGCATGGTCGAGGTCGTCATCGAAGAAATCCAACGCCACCTGTTTGCCGGTCGTCAGGTGTTCGTCGGGATTGTCCAGCAATCCGAGAGCACCGAGAGCGGAGCGGATTTCGACCACCGCGCCCCCGCGGTCACCCCGGCGCAACGTATCCCCGGGAGGGCCGACCTGCCTCCGGGCAGCATCGCCGTGGCCGGGGCCGGGACTCGACATGACAAGGATTGTCGCAGAAGATCGGCGATTTCAGGAAACCGATCGGGCGGTACCGGCGGTAACGAATCCATCGCTGCCGAGCGAGTCGCCGATCGGCTACAGGACGTCGGCGAGATCCCGCAGCAACGCGGGTTTGCTCTTGGCACCGACGATCCGCTTCACCGGTTGCCCGTTCTTGAACAGGATCAGGGTCGGGATCGACACCACCTGGTAGTCCCGTGCGGTTCCGGGATTAGCGTCGACATCGACTTTCGCCACGGTCAGCGAACCGGCCTTTTCCTTGGCGATCTCGTCGAGGACGGGCGCCACCATCCGGCACGGCCCGCACCACGCCGCCCAGAAGTCCACCAGAACCGGGGTCGTGCTGGTCAGCACCGTATCGGCGAAGTTGGCGTCAGTGGCGGTCACCGTGCTCATTGCCGGGCTCCGATCATCGTGGCGTTGTCTGTATCGTGCGCCTCGGCCAGCCAGCGCTCGGCGTCGATCGCCGCCGCGCAGCCACTTCCGGCGGCGGTGATGGCCTGCCGGTACGTGTGGTCCACCAGGTCTCCGGCGGCGAAGACGCCGGGCACCGACGTCGCGGTGCTGCCCTCCCGAACCCGGACATAACCTTCGGCATCCACCTCAACCGCGTCGCGGACCAGTTCGGAGCGTGGGTCGTGGCCGATGGCGACGAACACCCCGGTCACTGCCAGGGTGGATTCCTCGCCGGTGACGGTGCTGGCGACCCGCAGGCCGGTCACCGTCGAGTCCCCCTCCACCGCGAGTACCGCGGTGTTGGTCAGGAAGGTGATCTTGTCGTTGCTGCGGGCCCGTTCCAGCATGATCTTGGAGGCCCTGAACTCGTCGCGGCGATGCACCAGGGTGACGCTGCGGGCGAACTTGGTGAGGAAGGTGGCTTCCTCCATCGCCGAATCCCCGCCGCCGATGACGGCGATGTCCTGATTCTTGAAGAAGAACCCGTCGCAGGTGGCGCAGGCGCTCACGCCCCGTCCGAGCAGTTCCTGCTCCCCGGGGACGCCCAGGTACCGCGCGGCCGCGCCCATGGCAAGGATCACCGCCCGGGCCCGGTGGGTCTCGCCGCCGGCGGTGACCACTTCCTTGACCGGCCCGTCCAGCGATACCGACTCGACGTCCTCCATCTGCAGGTCGGCACCGAACCGCAGCGCCTGCTCCCGCATCTCGTCCATCAGCTCCGGGCCCTGTATGCCGGATCGAAAGCCCGGATAGTTCTCCACCTCGGTGGTGGTCATCAGCGCACCGCCGAAGGATGTGCCCTCGAAGACCAGGGGTTTCAGCTCCGCACGGGCGGCGTAGATGGCGGCCGTGTAGCCGGCCGGGCCGGATCCGATGACGATCACGTCATGCAGCGGGGTGTGGTCAGCCATACCGGCCTTTCTGCGCAGAACACTCATCCAACGTCAACCAAGGACAACCACAGGGTAGGCGGGTGTGTTCCCGGGTGCGCAGCAAGGGCTGCCCGGGGCGTGCGTCATGGACCGGGTGGCGGGGCGTTGGCGGGGCGGCCGGTGGCCGGGGTGACCGTGATCGACTGGGCGCTGGTGGGTGTGCTGGTCGATCGGTCGATCGTGGTCAGGCAGGCCGCCGTTCCCAGACCCAGGGCCGCCAGCACCGCGGTCGCGCCGAGTACACCGGCGATCAGGCGCCTGCGGTCCGGTACCGGGCGGGCGGCATGGGCGGCACCGCGGGTCCCGGGTGGGCCGGTGACGCTGTGGGAAAGCGGTCGGTGATCCACTCGCCCAGTGTGCCCGGTCACCCCGCGGCCAGGCATCCCAGCAGCACCGCGAGGCGAGCGCGAGCGCGGGCGCAGCGGCTTTTGACCGTCCCCTCGGCGATATCGAGCAATGCCGCCGCATCGGCCACCGAATAGCCGTGCATATCGACGGCGACCACCGCGGCACGTTGCGATGCGGGCAGTTGCATCAGTGCCTGTCTGACCACGATCGCGGTCTCCACCTCCGCGGCGCGATCCGCGACCGGAACGCAGGCATCCTCCTCGAGGGTGGTGGTTGGCCGGATCGCGTTGCGCCGCAGCCGATCCCGGCAGGCATTCATCACGATCAGGTGCAGCCAACTGCTGACCGCCGCGTCGTTGCGGAACGCCCCGGCACCGCGGTGTGCCGACAGCATCGCGTCCTGGACGGCGTCGTCGGCATCCTCGACGGTCTGGCTGCGCCGCCGGGCCAGCCGGTACAACCGGGTCCGGTGCCGTCCGAAGAGTTCCTCGAAGGCATAGCGGTCCCCGGCGATATGGGCGCTGAGGAGGTCGGCATCGGTGCGGACGGAGCCGGGGTCGGCGGCGGAATGGGGCACCTCCCGGACGTTAGCCAGCCGGGCGATGCCCGGCACTTCACCCGGTGTCGGTCAGGAGGCTGCGCGGACGCTGATCTCGGAGATGTCGGTACGGCTCTTACCGCTGGTCTGGCCCATGGTCGATATCCACACCAGCAGGTAGGAGGTCGGCTCCGCCCCGGGCACCTCGATGGTGTTGGTACCGGGCTTGAGCAGGGTGGGTCCGGCCAACAGGGTGGTGTCGTCGAGGCTGTCCGGGCTGGCGGACTTAGCCGAGCGGATCTGCACCTGAGTGCCGGTGCTGGTCACCGCGACGGTCACGCTGCCCACCTCGGTGGCTTCCGGCAACTGCAGCATGAGCCCCACCCCGTTCTTGAAATTCGGGAACGGCACGGTATCGGTGTAGGTGTCGGTCGGCCACGCCGTGGTCGGGTCGCCGTCGATGGCCAAACCGGCCAGATCCGGCGCGTCCGCTCCGCCCTCAGGTGAGAACACGGTTGCGGCAACGGGTTTGACGACACCGCCGGTCGCCGCGCCGCTCGCCGATGTCGTGGTGGTGTTGAGCCCCAGTCGGTCGCCCTTGATCTGGGCGTCGGTGTCGCCGAAGAGACGGCCGAGGAACGAGGCCATCACGATCAGCGCAATCACCAGAATGGCGGCAGCGACGCCGCCACCGATGAGCAGATTGCGCCGTCGCAGGGCCTGCGCCTCCGGGTCCTGCTCGCGCGCGACCTGCTGCTGCGCCGGGGGAGCCGACGCGCTCACCGGCTCGATGAGATCGGTGCGGTCGGCTGCCGCCGTCGCCTGCTGCAGTAGATGCAGCAGGGTCGGTGCGGTGCTGATTCCGCCGCCGGGTTCGACGGCGCGTACCGCCGCGGCGGAGATCTGGAACGGGATGGTGCCGTCGACGGTGCGCGGTTCCACCGGGCCTCCGGCGGGTCCGGTGTCCGCGCGCCGCAACCCGCTGGGGATGCCGGACTCCGGCAGCGGCCACCGGTCGACCAGCAGGGCGTAGAGAGCCGCACCGACACCGCGGACATCGTCGGCGGGGGTGGCGTCGGCAAGCGTGGCCGGGAACGCGAGTGTGACATCGCCGTCGATGCTGACCCGGATCCGGCTGGGGTGATCGAGTGACAACGCCACCCCCTCGCGGTGGGCTTCGTCGGCCGCGGCGGCCAGGGACTGGATGGCGCGGGCGCCGCCCAGTGCCGACGGGGATGTGCCGGCGACCTCTTTCAGCGAGCCGCCCCGGATCCATTCCGCGACGATCAACCCGCTGCCGTTGCTGAGCGTCGCGGCATCGAGCACCCTGGCCAGGCCGGGCCCTTCGATCCGGCTGAGCTGTTGGGTGCGGGCCAGGACTTCCCCGACCTGGTGGTCGGAGAGCCGGCGGTCAGGGTCGACGAAGGTCAGCGCGACCTGCCGGTCCAGGGCGGTGTCCAGTGCCTGCCAGAACTGCAGACCCGCCGGACCACCGTGGAACACCAGCAGGCGGTAGCGGCCGCTGGCGACGGTGGCACCCGGGCCGAGGGACAGCCCGGCCCGGCCCTCCCGGCGGCCGGACATGCCGGGGCCGCCGGCGGACGGACCTCCCGGAACGTCGGGCTGGAAGTCGTCGGCGAGCTGGTGCGGAATTTTTGCCGTGGCATCGCCGCCGGATCCGGCGGCCGGGCTGCCCGGGGGTTGATCGCTCAGCTCCGGTCCTTTCCCCGTCGGGATGGCGGCGCGCTGCGCCGATTTGCCAGATTCAGGGTACGTGACACGAGGATGCTGGTGGGGCAGTTGGGAGTCGGGTTGCGGGGTCGCGTCGCCGGACCGACTGAGACGGCGCCGCACCGCCGCCCACCCCGCCAGGGCGTCGGGAACCCGGGTGACCATCATTACCGCCGCCATGATCGGGAGCATGACGGCCGACAGGATGAGCAGCCGGATCATGGAACCGGCCCCGCCGCGGCGTTCGGTCAGCACCTGGCCGAGTCCGAACACCCGGTCGACCCCCGCGGCGGCCACCGCCGCCAACAGGGCGGCCGCTGCGGTGCCGACGACGGTGCGGACCACGGTGCCGTCCAGCAGGCGTCCACCGGGTGGCCGCAGCGACCTGCGCAGGAGCAGATGGCCTAGGATCGCGCCGGCGACGAAACCGATCCCGTTGGCGGCGCCCAGGTAGCCCGCGACCAGTTCCGGGTCGTCAGTCATCCGCGGCGCCAGCAGCGATGCCACGATCTTCACCGCTGTGATAGCGATGACGATCAGGATCGGCGTCCATGGCTCGTCACGGGCATAGAACACCCGCAGTTGCAGCAGTACCAGCGCGTAGGGGATCAGCGTGAAGGCCGACAGCGCGATGGCGATGCCGAGGTAGTTCGCGTCGACCTCGCCGAACTTGCCGTAGGCGAACAACGCGCTGCCGATGGCCGGCCCACCGACCGTCATGAACGCGACCACCGGAATCAGCGTCACCAGCGTCAGTCGGGTCGCCAGGGACAGGTCGGCCAGTACCGCCGGATTGTCGTTGGCGGCCGCGTTGCGGCTGAGCCGGGGCATGACCACCGTCAGGATCGTCACCCCGATCATCCCGAACGGCAGTTGCAACATCAGCCAGGCATAGCTGTAGATCGCCGGCCCGGACGCCGCCGCAGTGCTGGCGATCTGGTTGCCGACCACCAGGCCGACCTGGCTGATCAGCACGTAGAGCACCATCGCCGTGGCCATCGTCCCGAATCGCTTGAGCCGGTCGTCGATTCCCCACAGCGGTTTGAGGCTGATCCGCCGGGCCCGGATCGCGATCAGCAGAACCGCGGCCTGAGCCACCACGCCGAGGGTGGTGCCGACACCCAGCACCAGCAGCTTGGCGTTGCCCATCCGGACCGGGTCGACCGAAAGTTCTCCTGGCACAACCAGATACAGCCCGAGGGTTGCGATGGCGACCACGTTGTTGACCACCGGTGCCCAGGCCGGCGGTCCGAAGACGTTGCGGTTGGTCAGGATCGCCATGAACACCGAGGTCAGTCCGTAGAAGATCACCTGGGGCAGCAGCAGATAGGCGAATGCCGTGGTCAGCGGCTGGTTCACCTTCGGGTCGTCACCGAGCATCAGCCGCACCAGTAACGGCGCGGCGGCCACCGACAGCACGGTCGCCACCAGCAGTAGCGTGCTGGCCAGAGTGAACAGTCGGCGCACGAACGCCGCCCCGCCGTCGCTGTCCTCGCGCTCGGCGCGGGCCAGCACCGGTACGAAGATGGCGGTGAACGTGGCCTCCAGCACCAGTGCCGCGATCATGTTCGGCAACTGGTTGGCCACCGTGAAGGCACTGGAGAGGGCCGCGCCGAGGATGGCGGCCAGCAGCACGATGCGGATGAACCCGGTGATCCGGCTGACCAGGGTGGCCAGCGCCATCCCCCACGATCGGGAGACCACCGCGGCGTCGGTCAGCACCTCACGGTCCTGTCGGGTCTGCGGGGCCGGGCCGGACGCCGAGGTCACCAGTCCTCCCGCCTGCCCACCGGGGGCCGGTCGAGGTCGGCCCGGTCGGGCTGTCCGCGGAACCGGTGGTAGAGCCGTCGGCCGACGAGGATCGCCAGCACCACCCCGCCGGCCAGGGTGATCGCGAACAGCACCTTGCCGTAGGCGTTGGAGTGCACCGACAGCCGCACCTGCTCACCGAGTTGCAGTCCCTCGGGGGTGCGCAGCGTGACATCCACCGCGACGCGCTGGGTGAGGTGGACCTCCACCGGGACGCGCAGCGGCAGATAACCCGGCGGCAGTTCCTGTTCCCCGATATCGGTGACGATCATCCCCGGTGGTGCGTCGACCTGCAGCCGTACCCGGATCGGTACGGCGAGGTCATTGCGCAGCGCCAGGGGCAGCGCACTGCGTTCGGTGGCCAGCGTGTAGGAATCGCCCGGGGGGACGATCGTCACCGCACCGAAGAGGTCCTCGACGGTCTTGCCGACCACGGCCAACCGCTGCCGGGCGATGTCGTTGCGACGTTCGGGCGGCTCGGTCTGGCTCAGCGCCCGCAACATGTCTTCCCGCAGCGGGGCGGTGTACTGCAGTCCGGTCAGTCCGGTTCGGGTGTCGGTGGTCAACGCGGCATCCAGCCCGGACAACCGGGCCTCCGCGCCGCGGATGCTGTCGATGATGTCGTCGTCGAAGCGTCCGCGCGGATCGGTCGGCAGGCCCGGTCTGTCCGCCTCCGACGGCGGGGTCGCTGCCGCGGCGGGGATCACCTCGGCCAGCGGGCGGGGAGTGGCCAGGCCGGCCCGGATCAGGTTGGCCAGGACGGTCAGCATCGCCCGTGCGTCGTCGGGTTGCGGGCCCCATTTCAGCGGTGGCAGCAGGATCTGGGTACGCGGCTCGGTATCGGGTTGAAGGGTCCGCCACACCATGGCCGCCACGGCGTTCTGGCGGCGCGCCACCGGTGAATCCCGATCCACCGGGACACCCAGGGTGTCATCGAGGTAGCCGGGTATGGCGGGATCGGTGCCCACCCCGGCCAGCGCGGACCCCACGGCCGGGTCGAAGGGTGCCAGCACGATCCGCGGTGAGATCCGGCGCACCGTCAGGTCCGCGGTGGTCATCCCGGAGTCGGCCGCGGCGATGGCGACCGTGGGCGCCTGGTTGTCGAGAAGTTCGGCCGCGGCCGCGGTCAGCGGGCCGTCGCCGAGAAGGGTCGCCCCCCGGACGGAGGTGATGCCCAGAATTCGGTCGACGATATCGGCGGTGGTGGCTACCGCCGCCGCGCTGAGACCGGGATCGCCGACGCGGTGCAGGGCGCCGAGATCGGCTTGGGCATAGGGCGTTGCCGTCACGCACATCCGGCGGGCCAGGGTGCGCAGCCGGTCCAGCCACGCGACGGCGGCGGCCTGGCCGGTACCAGGGTGTGCGGCCGCGCCGAGACCGTCGGGGGCGTCGGCCACCACATAGCCGGCGGTCATGGCATTGACCGTGACCAGCAGGTCGGGGTCGACGGCCAGACACAGCGCGCGGTCGACTCCGGTACCCGGATCGATCGCGCCGGGGCTGGTCGCGAACTCCGCCGCCCCGAGCAGGGTGTCGAGTCGGCCCCCGGCCGCCAGCGAGACGGCGAGGTCGTCGTTCATCAACCGGACCGGCGTGGTGCCGCCCGGTACCCCGGGTGCGAGCCGGGGTTTGTCGGCCAGCGGCCACAGCAGTGTCACCGCGACGGGTTTGGCGGTGTCGGGTGCCACCACATCGGTGAGCGGGTTGTCGCCGGCATTGGCCGGGTCGGCGGGGACTCCCGTCACCGGCAGCAGGAAGCGGGCCTGATCGAGAGAGGCGACCGGGCCGTCGGCCGGGGTGCCGTTGATATTGACCAACAACGGGTACACGCCCGGGACATCGATCTGCAGCGACGGCTGCGCGCCGGGGCGGATCGGGATCGAGAACTGGAAACCGGCGGCCTGGCCGCGGTCGAGTTGTGCTGCGATACCGATGAAGTCGCCGACGCCCTGGAACCCGCCGCCGACCGCGAGGCTGGTCCGCAACGCCGCCGACGATGTCAGAGCCGGGCCCTGTTCCAGCCGCGCCAGCACGTCACGGACTGGGCGGTCACCGGTGTTGGTCACTGTTCCGGCCACGGTGAGGGTGGCGTCGCTGGAGGTGGTGATCACATCCGGTGTGACGCTGTCCAGCCGGACCGTGAGCAGCGGGGCGGGTTCTGGATCCGCTGCGGCGCCCGGGACGGCAGCGGGCAGGGTCAGCGGTAGGACGATCAGAACCAGGGCCGCGATGATGCGCGGCAGCCGTTGCCGCACGGACACTCCGCGGACCTCAGCCGTTCGTCCGGCGGTCACCGGATGCCCCGTCGGGGGAGGGGCGGGTGCGGGAGTGGGTCTGGGGGTGTCGCCGAGGCGCCGACGGCGGCAGCGGCGGCAGCGCGGCGGGTCCGTCCGATTGCAGCAGTTCGAGAAGTTCGTGGGCCACGTGGGCCAGCCGGCGTTCGTCGGCGTAGGCCAGCCGGTCGGGCAGTTCGGCAACCGGGACCCAGGCCACCTCGGTGACCTCGACGTCCTCGTCGCACAGTTCGCCGCCGGAGAACCGGAGCAGATAGTGGTGGACGGTCTTGTGCACCCGCCGGCCTTCGGTAACGAACCAGTAGTCGATGCTGCCGAGTGCTGCCAGCACATGTCCGTGGATGCCGGTCTCCTCGGCCACCTCCCGGATGGCGGTCTGCTCGGCGGTCTCACCCTGTTCGATATGCCCCTTCGGCAGCGACCACAGCATCCGGCCGCGGCGGTCGGTCCGGCCTATCAGGGCGGCCAACTGCTCGTGGCGCGGCCGGTCGATCCCGTCGATGACCAGACCGCCGGCGGAGGTCTCGTGCACGGTGCGCAGCCGAGGGGAGGGCCGCCGGCGCGGGCGCGGGCGATCGGGCTTAGCGGCCTCGGGGACGTCATGACCGGGGGCGGCGGAAGGGGCGTTCGGGGAGGTGCCGGGCTGGTCGACGGCCTCGGGCGGGGACGCGGCCGCGCGACGGCCACGGCGCCGACCCCGACGCCGTCGTGGCTTGGCCCGTTCGCCCTCCGACATCCAAGCGATATTAGCTGGCGCGGATCGGCCCACCCTGAGTGCACTCGCCGGTCGGGAGCCCGCGGGCGAGCACTAGGCTCACCGGACGTGCGTGAAGCCATGTCGGAGGACGACCTTCGAGTCCGGGCGGCCGTCGAGCTGCATCGGCAGGCTCCGCTGCTCCGCGAGGTGGGTGCCGTCTTCGAGGCGGCCGGACACCAGCTGTACCTGGTCGGCGGGAGTGTGCGCGATGCGGTGCTCGGCCGGCTGACCACCGACCTCGACTTCACCACCGATGCCCGCCCGGAGACCGTGCAGGCGCTGGTGCGGCCGTGGGCGGAGGCCCAATGGGACACCGGTATCGACTTCGGCACGGTGGGTGTCGGCAAGGCCGGTCAGCGCCTGGAGATCACCACGTTCCGTGCCGACAGCTATGACCAGATATCACGGAATCCCCAGGTGCGCTTCGGCGATCGGCTGGAGGATGACCTGATCCGCCGCGACTTCACCGCCAACGCGATGGCGGTCCGCGTCACCGCCGACGGGCCGGGGGAGTTCCTGGATCCGCTGGGCGGCCTGGCCGCGGTGCGGACGGGCGCCCTCGACACTCCCGCCGAGCCGTCGCTGTCCTTCGGCGACGATCCACTGCGGATGTTGCGCGCCGCGCGGTTCGTCTCCCAGTTGCGGTTCACGGTGGCCGACCGGGTTTACGAGGCCATCGTCGCGATGGCGCCCCAACTCGGCCGGATCACCGTCGAACGGGTCGCCGTGGAGCTGGACAAAATGTTGCTCGGCGCGGATCCGGTGGCCGGTATCGAGCTGATGGTGCGCACGGGGCTGGGCGATGTGGTGCTGCCGGAGGTCGGCGCCATGCGGATGGCGATCGACGAGCACCACCAACACAAGGATGTCTATCAGCACTCGCTGACGGTGCTGCGGCAGGCGATCGCGCTGGAATCCGGGACCGGCGGGCAGGAGCGCAGCGACTCGGGGGATAACACCGGCGGGCAGGAGCGTAGCGACTCGGGGGATGGGACCGGCGGGCCGGAGCGCAGCGACTCGGGGGATAACACCGGCGGGCCGGATCTGGTGCTGCGCTGGGCGGCGCTGCTGCACGATATCGGCAAGCCCGGGACCCGGCGGCACGAAGCCGACGGCGGGGTGAGCTTTCACCACCACGAGGTGGTCGGCGCCAAACTGGTGCGCAAGCGGATGCGGGCGCTGAAGTACTCCAAGCAGATGGTCGACGACGTCTCCCAGCTGGTCTACCTGCATCTGCGTTTCCACGGCTACGGCGAGGGCCGCTGGACCGACTCGGCGGTGCGCCGCTACGTCGCCGACGCCGGCCCGCTGCTGCCCCGGCTGCACAAGCTGGTGCGCGCGGATTGCACCACCCGCAACAAGCGGCGTGCGGCGGCGCTGCAGTCCAGCTACGACAGCCTGGAGGCCCGGATTGCCGAGTTGGCCGCCAAGGAGGACCTGGCCCGCATCCGTCCCGACCTGGACGGTAACGAGATCATGGCGCTGCTGGGCATCCCGGGCGGACCTCAGGTCGGCGAGGCCTGGAACTACCTGAAGGAACTGCGAATGGACCGCGGGCCGCTGTCCCGGCAGGAGGCGACCGACGAATTGCTGGCGTGGTGGAACGCCCGCGGGGGCAGCGCCGTCGAATAGGGCATGGATTACTGCCTGGATGCCGGCGACGGGTCGGCGTCGATCTGGACCGGGAATCAGGATGTCGACCTCGACGGCGACGGTCTGCTGGACGGGGTTCGGCTCGATATCGACGGTGACGGTGTGTTCGACGATGTGCTGGCCGACCTCGACGGTGACGGCGGGGCCGATAGCGCCGCACTGGATCTCGACGACGACGGGGTGCCCGAGGCCCGCTACACCGACGACGGGTCGGGCAGCTGGGCGGTCGGCGGCGGCGCGGCGAACCGGCCGCTGCGCTGGTTCGGCCTCGACGGCACCGAGCACCCCGGGTCGGAGACCGGCGCCGATATCGACGGCGACGGTGTCACCGACCGGTTACTCGACACCGACCGGGACGGCCTGGCCGACCGGGCACTGCGGATCGACGGGCCCTCGACGATCGGCTATGTCGACACCGACGGAGACGGGCGCTGGGATGTCACCCTGACCGACACCGACGGCGACGGCGCCGCGGACGGGGCCGGCGGTCTCTAGCCGCGTCCGGAGCCGGGCGGGCCGGCGAAGGCCTGCGCGATGCCCAACCAGGTTTCGGCATCGGGCCCATCGGCGACCAGGTCCAGTGCGGCCCGGGGCCTGCGCTGGGTGACCAGGTAGCAGAAGTCCAGCGACGATCCGCTGACCCGCTGGGCGGCATCCGCCGGACCCCACACCCACAGCCCGCCGCCGGGAGTCCGCAACTCCACCCGGAACGGGTCGGCCGGCGGGGTCAGTCCGTGCACGGTGAAGGCGAAGTCCCGGGTGCGTACGCCGAGATGGGCGATCGACTTCAGCCGGTCCGACGGGGCGACGGCCACCCCGAGCGCATCGGCCACATCGAGCCCGTGCGCCCAGGTCTCCATCAGCCGGGCGGTGGCCATCGAGGCCGCGCTCATCGGCGGCCCGAACCACAGCAGTTTGCGCCCGTCCGGGACCGTACGCAGCGCGGTGTGCAACTCCGCGCGGGTGCGCCGCCAGTCGGCGAGCAGCTGGTCCGGCGGCAACCCGGCCAGATCGTCGGCGGCGTCGTCGACGAACGTGTCGATGGTGGCCTGCGCGCCGGCGAGCAGTTCGCCGAACGCCGCCTCGTCGGTGATCGATATCAGCGCCACCCGGTCGGTCCACAGCAGATGGCCGATCTGGTGGGCGATGGTCCAGCCGGCGGCCGGGGTGGCCAGTGCCCAGTGTTCGGCGGGCAGGGCAGCCACCAGAGCGTCCAGGGCATCGCTCTCGGCCTGCAGGTCGTCGACGATCGGACTTGCGGCGGTCATGGGCGAGAGCCTAATTCGTCGGCAACCGTCTCCTGCCCAGGGCGGCGTGTACCGCCAGCCCGGTCAGATAGATCAGCGACCCGGCCAGCGCCAGGGGTGCTGAGCGGCCGTCCGGGGGGATGGCCGCGGCCGCGGCGGTGACCGCGATGATGAATGCCATCCAGAACAGGGCGTCCTGGACGGCGAAGACGTGACCGCGCAGGGCGTCGGCGACGTCGATCTGCATGGCGGAGTCGGCGCAGAGTTTGACCATCTGGCCGGCCAGGCCCAGGAAGAATCCGCACAGCACCATGACCGCCAGATTCAGGGTCGCACCGGCGAGTTGGATCAGGGCCGCGCACAGCAGCGCCGCATTGGCGGTGGTGTAGCGGCCCCACCGCCGCACCGCTGGCGGGGCCAGCACGTTGGCCAGGAAGGAACCGAGGCCGGTGGCCGCGACGAACACCACCGCGGTGCCCAGGCCGACGAAACCCTCCGTCGAGGTGTGGCGGACGATCACCAGCACCAGCAGCGAATTGATGCCGAACACCATTCGGTGGGCGGCCAGACCGGACAGCGTCGCCGCCACCGTCGGGGTTGCGGTGACCGTCCGCACCCCATCGGTCCACCCGGTCGCCACCGCATAGACCACTGAACCGTGCATCGCGGTGTGGTCTGGTCCCAGCACCCGGCGCGGGAAGCGCACCGACAGCACCAGGGCGAGGGTGATCGGCACCGACACCAGGACGATCACCGTGGCCGCGGCACCGTCCCCGGAACCGACGATCCACCGCGGTATCAACATGAAGTTGGCGCCGAGAAAGGTGGCGGTCGCGCCGGTGGCGGTGGCGACCGAGTTCATCGTGACGATCCGGTTGGGCGGGACTACATGCGGCAGCGCGGCCGAGAGCCCCGAGGTGACGAAACGACTGAAGCCGTTGACGATTAGCGCCCCGCACAGCACGAACAGATCGCGGGCGCCGGCCGCCAGCAGCGCGGCCACGCCGAGGACCAGCACCACCCGGGCGGCGTTCGCCACGATGAGCACCGTCCGCCGGTCCCAGCGGTCCAGCAGTGCCCCGGCGAACGGTCCAAGCAACGAGTAAGGCAGGAACAGCACCGCGAACGCGCCGGCCACCGCCCACGGGTCGGCGGCCCGCTGCGGGTTGAACAGCAGACCCCCGGCCAGACCGGCCTGGAACAGGCCGTCGCCGAACTGTGATGCGGTCCGCAGCTCCAGCAGACGCCAGAAGTTCGGCAGACCGCGCACCGACCGCCACAACGAGCCGGCAGCGCGATCGTGGAACACCGGCTCACAGTACAAACATCGCCTCGCCCCAGCCCTCTTCGCGGCTCCGACATGCCATGATGGTCGGGTGGCGCAATCGGATGAACCCGACGATTTCATCGCGCCCGCGGCAAACCGGGTGCGGGCGGGAACGCTGCTGCTCGCCAACACCGATCTGCTGGAGCCGACCTTCCGCCGCAGCGTCATTTACATCGTCGAGCACAATGACGGCGGCACCCTGGGCGTGGTGCTCAACCGCCCCAGCGAGACGGCGGTCCACAACGTGTTACCGCAGTGGTCGGATCTGGTCGCCAAACCGAAGACGATGTTCGTCGGGGGACCGGTCAAACGGGATGCGGCGCTGTGCCTGGGCACTCTGCGGGTCGGCGTCGATCCGGACGGAATGACCGGGCTACGCCATGTCGCCGGCCGCATCGTGATGGTCGATCTGGACGCCGATCCCGAGTTGATCGCGGGCGCTGTCGAAGGAGTTCGGATTTACGCCGGGTATTCGGGGTGGACCATCGGCCAGCTCGAGGGTGAGATCGAGCGGGACGATTGGATCGTGATGTCGGCCCTGCCCTCGGATGTGCTGGTGCGGCCCCGGGTGGATCTCTGGTCGCGGGTGCTGCGCCGCCAGCCGCTGCCGATGTCGTTGCTGGCGACGCATCCGATCGACGTCAGCCGCAACTGAGTCCCTGACCGCCCGGCCCCTGCCGTCCGCCGTCCCCTGCCGCGAGCGTGCGTGTCAGCACGCCGACACGCCGGTAACCACGCGCATTATGCGCACGCTCGCGCTAGGAGCCGCAGACCTTCGCGCAGCCGCCGCAGCCATCAGCCGAGCCGCAGCCTCCGGTTCGTTCCTGAGCTGCGGCGTATCGCGCCCCCTGCCAGGACCCGGCAGCAATCGTCCCGACCGCCCCGATGACGCCCGCGATCAGACCGATCAGCCCGATGTTCGGCGGCGCGGCCAGGGCGACGATCCCGGCGGCGGCCAGCATCACCGCGGCGGCGACCTGGGTCGGCGCCACCGCGCGCAGCACTTTCCCGGTGAGGTCAGCGGCCGGGGTGCGGGTCAATGTCCACAATCCCGATCCGCCGACCAGGACGGCCAGGACCAGACACAGCACCGCCCCGACAACCATGGGCCCCACAATACGAGCCGGCGTCGGTTTCCCTACGGGGCGGGTTGGGTGGCAACGACGGCATTGGCCGCCGGTGACGCGACCTGCGGAACGACCGGCGGGGCCGGAACCACAGGGGCCGGAGTCGCCGGTGCCGCGGCGGGCGCCGCCGGGGCGGGGGTCGCCGCACCAGGCACGCTGACCCGGAAGCCGTTGATGATCCCGTCAGTGGCGTTCGCGGTCGCGACCACCTGGTTGGCTGCGGTCGTCACCGACAATGACAACAGGTAGCGGTCGGTTCCGGTGTCGGCGATCAGGTAGCGCCGGGAGGTGTTGAGCGTCAGATCCCCGTCCCGGTAGGTCCCGTCGATCTTCGACGAGGGGAAGCCGCCGAAGTCGGCCATCGACGCCGACGTGGACTGCCAGCCGAACAGCTTCTGGCTGTCCACATAGCCGTGACTGATGGCCTCCCGCGAATCGAAGTCGCCGACCAGCTTGTAGACCAGCAGCTGGGCGTTGGAGGTGTACAGCCCGTCACCGCCCTTGCGGTCGGCGATCACGCCGAATGCATCGGGGACGTTCGGGTCGGGCACCACACTCCAGCCGGTCGGGACCGGCAGCACGATGTTCAGCGCGGTGAACCCGGCGGCTTTCTGCGGCTCCATCGCCACGCCCTTGTCCTTGAGGAACTCGCCGATCGTCCCGGAGGTCGCCGGCGGCAGCGCAGGGGTGGTTGGCGCGGCCGGTGCGGGGGCGGCCGCGGGTTGGGCCGCCGGGGTTGCTCCCGGTGTGACGGTGACGGTCTGGGTCACCGTCGCCGGGGCGGGCACGGGTGGCATCGGCAGGACCGGTTCGGCCGAGGCACTGGCCCCGGCGAACCCGATGACGGCCGCTGAGCCAGCGGCCACACCCCCGAGCACTACCCGCCAAGTACGGGCAATCGTGTTCATGCGTTCAGTCCTTTTCGCAGGTCGGACCGCCCGGTTTCGGGTCTGGGCAGCCCACTGTCCGAGCCCGACTGTAACCACGCCGGAGAGCGCCATACAGGGCTGGAACCGACTTGGAACCAACCTCTGACCGGCCTGGGACGCAACCGATACCGAGCCGTTGCCTGCCCGGTCCCGGAGATACCCTGTCTGCGTGACCGAAACGCCGACTGCCACCACCGACAGCCGCGGGACGGCCGACACCGACGTGCCGCGTTTCCGCTACACCGCGGAGTTGGCCGGCCGTATCGAACAGCAGTGGCAGGACAACTGGAATCGGTGGGGCACCTTCAACGTGCCCAACCCGGTGGGCTCCCTGGCGCCCGCCGACGGCACAGCGGTGCCGCAGGACAAGATGTTCGTCCAGGACATGTTCCCCTACCCGTCTGGCGAGGGCCTACATGTCGGCCACCCCCTGGGTTACATCGCGACCGACGTTTATGCGCGGTACTTCCGGATGACCGGCCGCAATGTTCTGCACGCCTTGGGCTTCGACGCGTTCGGTTTGCCCGCGGAGCAGTACGCCGTGCAGACCGGTACCCACCCGCGTACCCGCACCGAGGCCAATATCGGCAATTTCCGCCGCCAATTGGGCCGGCTGGGGCTCGGCCACGACCAGCGTCGCAGCTTCGCCACGACCGACGTCGATTACTACACCTGGACGCAGTGGATCTTCCTGCAGATCTACAACGCCTGGTTCGACCCGGATCAGAACAGGGCCCGGCCGGTGGCGGACCTTGTTGCCGAACTGGACAGCGGCACAAGGACACCCGGCGACGGCCGGGTCTGGGCTGAGATGACCCCGGAAGAACGGGCCGACGTGATCGACGCTCACCGGCTGGTGTACCGCGCCGATTCTCTGGTCAACTGGTGCCCGGGCCTGGGTACCGTCCTGGCCAACGAGGAGGTCACGGCCGACGGTCGCAGCGAGCGGGGCAATTTCCCGGTTTTCCGGAAGCGTCTGCGGCAGTGGATGATGCGCATCACCGCCTACTCCGACCGACTGCTCGAGGATCTCGACGTGCTGGACTGGCCGGACAAGGTCAAAGCCATGCAGCGCAACTGGATCGGCCGATCCACCGGGGCCTCGGCGCTGTTCGCCGGCCACAACGGTGGCGTCGACTTCGACATCGAGGTGTTCACCACCCGTCCCGACACCCTGTTCGGGGCCTCCTATCTGGTGCTCGCCCCCGAGCACGAGTTGGTCGACCGGCTCACCGCCATGCACTGGCCCGACGGCGTCGACCCCCGGTGGACCGGCTCAGCGGCGACCCCCGCCGAGGCGGTGGCCGCCTACCGGCGCTCGATCGCGGCCAAGTCCGATCTGGAACGGCAGGAGAACAAGACCAAGACCGGCGTGTTCCTGGGCAGCTACGCCACCAATCCGGCCAACGGTCAACCGGTTCCGGTGTTCATCGCCGACTACGTGCTGGCCGGTTACGGTACCGGCGCCATCATGGCGGTCCCCGGCCACGACCAGCGTGACTGGGAATTCGCCGACGCATTCGGGTTGCCGATCACCGAAGTGATTGCCGGCGGTGATGTTTCGCAGGAGGCCTATACCGGCGACGGCGTCCTGGTGAACTCCGGCTATCTCGACGGCCTCGGCGTCGGCGCGGCCAAGAAGGCGATCACCGCCCGACTGGAGACCGACGGCCGGGGCAGCGCCCGCGTCGAATACAAACTGCGCGACTGGCTCTTCGCCCGCCAACGGTATTGGGGTGAGCCGTTTCCCATCGTCTACGACGACGACGGCCGGGCCCATCCGCTGCCGGACGCGATGCTGCCGGTGGAACTGCCCGATATCGCGGACTACTCTCCGGTGTCGTTCGACTCCGACGACCCGGACAGCGAACCATCGCCGCCGTTGAACAAGGCGGAGGACTGGGTGCATGTCGACTTGGACCTCGGCGACGGTATGCGGTCCTACACCCGCGACACCAACGTGATGCCCCAGTGGGCGGGCAGTTCGTGGTACGAGTTGCGCTACGCCGACCCGCACAACGCCGAGCAGTTCTGCGATATCCGCAACGAGGCCTACTGGATGGGCCCGCGGCCGGCTGAGCACGGCCCCGACGACCCGGGCGGGGTGGACCTCTACGTCGGAGGTGTCGAGCACGCCGTGCTGCACCTGCTGTACTCCCGGTTCTGGCACAAGGTGCTGCACGATCTCGGCCACGTGACGTCGCGGGAGCCCTATCGGCGCCTGGTGAACCAGGGCTACATCCAGGCCCACGCCTACACCGATTCGCGCGGCGCCTATGTGCCGGCCGCCGAGGTGATCGAACGCGGCGGACGGTTCTTCCTGCCGGGCGATGACGGCGAGATCGAGGTGTTCCAGGAGTTCGGGAAGATCGGCAAGAGCCTGAAGAACTCCGTCTCGCCCGACGAGATCTGTGACGGCTACGGCGCGGACACGCTACGGGTCTACGAGATGTCGATGGGCCCGTTGGAGGCATCCCGGCCGTGGGCCACCAAGGATGTCGTCGGCGCACACCGCTTTCTACAGCGGGTGTGGCGCCTGGTGGTTGATGAAAATACAGGCCAGACAAGGGTTTCCGAAGACGGTCTGGACGAGGAGACCGTGCGCGCCCTGCACCGGACGATCGACGGTGTCCGCGACGATTACACGAATCTGCGCAACAACACCGCGGCCGCCAAGCTGATCGAATACACCAATCACCTCACCAAGGCCGGCGTGAGTGCGCGGGCGGCGCTGGAACCGCTGGTGTTGATGGTGGCCCCGCTGGCCCCGCATCTGGCTGAGGAACTGTGGCAGCGCCTTGGCCACGGCGACTCGCTTGCCCACGGACCGTTCCCGCTGGCCGATCCGCGGTATCTGGTGGCGGACACTGTCGAGTACCCGGTACAGGTCAACGGGAAGGTGCGCGGCCACGTCACCGTCGCCGCCGATGCCGACCGGGGTGCGGCGGAGGCAGCGGCCCTGGCCGACGAGAAGGTGCTGGCCTTTCTGGCCGGTGCGACACCGAAGAAGGTGATCGTGGTTCCCGGCCGGCTGGTCAATATCGTCATCTGAGGTGATTTCGGCGCGCCGATCGCCGCGCAGCGCTGGATACCGCGCCGAAATCATCGGGGGCGGATGACCACCTGGTGGGTGTGGGCGTCCGGAGGCGTGGCGACGACCTGCGCGACCACCCCGGCGACGGTCTGCGGGGTGAGGAATCTGGCCGGGTCGTACACGCCGCCCTCGTAGGCGACGAGGTCGTGCTGCATCTCGGTGTCGACCCGGCCGGGGTGAATGCTGGTGACGCGCAACAGCGGTTCGTCGGCGCGCAGCGAGTCGGCGAACGCCCGCAATGCGAACTTACTCGCCGAATAGGCGGCGAGGCCGGGCGAAACATTGAGGCCGGAACCGGAATTGACGAACACCACCTGCCCGCGCGCCGCGCGCAGCGCGGGCAGCAGGGCCAGGGTCAGGGCGACGGCTCCGGTCACGTTCACCTCGAAGGTGTCGTTCCACTGCTGGGTGGTGGACTCGGCCACCCGACCCGGATAGGCCACCCCGGCGTTGTGGACCAGCACGTCGAGTTCGGCGAGCACCTCCGCGGCCGCGTCGATTGCGTCGGGGTCGGTCAGCTCGAGCGGCCAGGTGGTGGCGCCGAGGCGGTTCGCCACCGCGTCCAGCCGGGGCGAGGGCCGGCCGGCCAGCAGCAGGGTGTGGCTGGGCGCCAGCGCCTCGGCGATTGCGGAACCGATTCCTCGGCTCGCGCCGGTGATCAGCGCCGTTTTGGTCATCGGCACACCCTACCGACCTGCGCGATACCCACCCCACACCGCAGAATGAGCGGGTGGCATTCGACGCCGGCTTCGCGCCGACCCAGCTCGCGGCCCGTGCGGCGTATCTGCTTCGCGGCAATGACCTCGGGGTCATGACGTCTGCAGCCCCGCGGCTCTACCCGCACATGTGGAGCTGGGACGCCGCATTCGTGTCGGTCGGACTGGCGTCGTTGAGTGTGGAGCGCGCGGTGGTCGAACTCGACACCCTGCTGTCCGCGCAGTGGGCCAACGGCATGATCCCGCACATCGTCTTCGCCGACGGCGTCGACGGGTACTTCCCCGGACCGGATCGCTGGGCGTGTACGGAGTTGGCCGCCAGCGCCCCCGCCGGCCGGCGGACGTCGGGCATCACCCAGCCGCCGGTGCACGCGATCGCGGTGCAGCGCATTCTGGACCGGGCCCGGGTCCGGGGCCGGTCGACCCGGGCGGTGGCGGAGACCTTCCTGGACCGCCGCTGGAACGACCTGGTGCGCTGGCATCGCTGGCTGGCGGAGGCCCGCGACCCGAACCACCAGGGCCGCATCACGATCTACCACGGTTGGGAGTCCGGCATGGACAACTCCCCGCGCTGGGATGCCGCCTACGCCAACGTGATTGCCGGTGAGGTGCCGCGATACGAACGCGCCGACACCGACATCATCACCGATCCCAGCCAGCGTCCTTCGGATGGCGAGTACGACCGGTATCTCTGGCTGCTCGAGGAGATGAAGTCGGTCCGATACGACGACGCCAGG
>Ga0209986_10000341_pt1 | contig 44167 bp, 47 predicted proteins | sample BlataG_FD_183168 | JGI IMG/M metagenome (GOLD analysis project Ga0209986, IMG submission 183168) | Deep subsurface microbial communities from Black Sea to uncover new lineages of life (NeLLi) - Black_00105 metaG (SPAdes) (version 2) | ecosystem: Environmental > Aquatic > Marine > Oceanic >... | reverse complement strand
GACACCGGGACCGGCGAGGAGGCCTGGGGCGAGTCCGGTGCCGAATCGCCCGCCGACCGCCCCGGTCCCCGGCGGCCGGCCGGGCGGATCCGGCCGGTAACCGTCGCCCCGGGCCTGGTCGTCCTGGTCGTCCTGGCCGGACTGGGTGTCCTGGTCGCCCTGCCTCGCCCCGGCACCGACCGCGTCGCCCCGCAGTCGACAGTCCTGACGGAGGGCCGCATCGAGGTGCGGATCCCGGCGCACTGGACGGTCGAGCGGATCACCGGCGGACCCGGATCGCGGCGCGTGCAGGTCAGTTGGCCCGCCGACCCGGCGGTCGCGTTGCACATCACCCAGTCCTACGCGCCCGAGACGACGCTGGCCGAGTCCGCCGGGGTGCTCGCGCGGGCGATCGCCGGGCGGCCGGCCGGGGTGTTCGTCGACTTCCGTGCCGACGATGCGGTGGCCGGGCGCCCGGCGGTGACCTACCGGGAGGTCCGGCCGGGCCGGGTCATCCGGTGGGCGGTGCTTCCGGCCGGTGCCACCCGGATCAGCATCGGCTGCCAGAGCCCGCCCGAACGCGAGGCTGCGGTGCAGGCCGCCTGCGATGAGGCGGTGCGCTCCGCCCGGGAACGGGGAACCGAATCCGCGCGGTGAACGTCGAATATGAGGGATCCGGCCTCTGTGCGGTCTCGGCGGAGGAGAGCCGTCGGGACCGCACAGGGACCCTACAGGGGCCGGGTCGATCGGGACGTTTTGACCTGCGCGGATCCCCGCCGGTAGGCTCATGCGCTGGCGTGCGGTACGCCGTGGGGCAATCCGCGGGGTAAGCCGGGATCTCGGGTCATTGTTGGTCGCCGAGAACTCATGCCCGACCGCTGACGCCCGACCGGCACCCGGTTCGCCCGGGATCCACCCGAAAAGGAGAGGTAAGCGCCTGTGCCCACATACACGCCGAAGGCCGGTGACACCACCCGCACGTGGTACGTCATCGACGCCACCGACGTGGTGCTCGGCCGGCTCGCCGTCGCAGCAGCCAATCTGCTGCGCGGCAAGCACAAGCCGACATTCACGCCCAACGTCGACGGCGGTGACTTCGTCATCGTCGTCAACGCCGACAAGGTCGCCATCGGAGGCGACAAGCTCAACAGCAAGATGGCCTACCGCCACTCGGGGTATCCCGGCGGTCTGAGCTCGCGCACCATCGGCGAGCTGATGCAGAAGCACCCGGACCGGGTTGTGGAGAAGGCGATCGTCGGGATGCTGCCGCATAACAAGCTCAGCCGGCAGGTGCAGAAGAAGCTGAAGGTCTACGCGGGTCCCGATCATCCGCACACCGCTCAGCAGCCGATTCCGTTCGAGATCAAGCAGGTGGCCCAGTGACCGATAACGAGAACGACGTGACCGAGACCGTCGAAACGGTTGACGAGGTCCTCGCGGAGGCCCCCGCGGACCCCCCCGTGGCCGATCCCGCACCGGAGGCCGCACCCCGGCCGCCGGTCATCATCGACCGGCCGATCCAGACTGTCGGGCGCCGCAAGGAGGCCGTGGTGCGGGTGCGCCTGGTGCCCGGCACCGGTCAGTTCAACCTGGACGGGCGCTCACTGGAGGCGTACTTCCCGAACAAGGTGCACCAGCAGCTCATCAAGGCGCCGCTGGTGACCGTCGACCGGGTGGACCACTTCGATGTGCACGCCCATCTGGACGGCGGCGGTCCGTCCGGTCAGGCCGGGGCGCTGCGGCTCGCGATCGCCCGCGCGCTGATCCTGGTGCAGCCCGAGGACCGGCCCGCACTGAAGAAGGCCGGCTTCCTGACCCGTGACCCGCGTGCCATCGAGCGCAAGAAGTACGGTCTGAAGAAGGCCCGCAAGGCGCCGCAGTACAGCAAGCGCTGATCGCCTACCTCACCCGCCGGGCGCGGTCCAGTTCGCTGGATGCGCCCGGCGTGCGTGTTGGTGGGCCGTGTTGGTGTGGTGTCATGAGCCGGTAGCTATGAGAGGTTTGACCGCATGGGCCGACTGTTCGGGACCGACGGGGTGCGCGGGGTCGCCAACCGCGAGTTGACCGCGGAGCTCGGTCTGGCGCTCGGCGCGGCCGCGGCCCGTCGGCTGGCCGCCCCGCCCGGATCGGGACATCGGTTCGCGGTGGTCGGCCGGGACCCGCGGGCCAGCGGCGAGATGCTGGAGGCCGCGGTGATCGCCGGCCTGACCAGCGAGGGCGTCGACGCCCTCAAGGTCGGGGTGCTGCCCACCCCGGCCGTGGCCTACCTGACCGCGGCGTATGGCGCCGACCTGGGCGTGATGATCTCCGCCTCGCACAATCCGATGCCCGACAACGGCATCAAGATCTTCGGCCCGGGCGGGCGCAAACTCGACGATGACATCGAGGACCGCATCGAGGAACTCCTCGCCCAAGGGCCGGGCCTTCGGCCGGTCGGAGCCGAGATCGGCCGGGTCCGCGGGGCGCCGGATGCCCTGGACCGCTATCTCCGGCATATCGTCGGCTCGGTGCCGACCCGGCTCGACGGGCTGACCGTCGTGGTGGACTGCGCCAACGGCGCGGCCTCGGAGGCCGCCCCCCGGGCCTATGCCGCCGCCGGCGCGCGAGTGGTCGCGATCGGCGCCGACCCGGACGGCCTGAACATCAACGCGGGGTGCGGTTCGACACATCTGGAGCAACTTCAGACGGCGGTCCCGGCGCACGGCGCCGACCTCGGTCTCGCCCACGATGGCGATGCCGATCGCTGCCTGGCCGTGGACGCCTCCGGCCGGGTTATCGACGGCGACGCCATCATGACGGTGCTCGCGCTGGCCATGCGCGACGCCGGGGAACTGGCGTCGAACACGCTGGTGACCACCGTGATGAGCAACCTCGGCCTGCACCTGGCGATGCGGGAGGCCGGTATCGCCGTGCGCACCACCGCGGTCGGGGACCGCTACGTTCTTGAGGAACTGCGGGCCGGCGGATACACCCTCGGCGGTGAGCAGTCCGGACATATCGTGATGCCGGCGTTCGGCACCACCGGCGACGGCATCCTCACCGGTCTGCGACTGATGGCACGGATGGCGCAGACTCATCTGTCGCTGGCCGACCTCGCCGCCCCGATGCAGTCGGTCCCGCAGGTGCTGATCAATGTGGAGGTCGCCGATAAGGCCGGCGTCGCGCAAGCCCCCGCCGTCCGGTCGGCGGTCGCCGAGGCCGAGGCCGAACTCGGTGACACCGGCCGAATCCTGTTGCGGCCCTCGGGCACCGAACAGATCGTGCGAGTCATGGTCGAAGCGGCCGACGCCGACACCGCCCGTCAGGTGGCCCACCGGGTCGCCAGGTCGGTCACCGCCGCAGGCTGAGCAAGGGAACCGCCGGCGGGACAGCTGCGTCGAATCCGGTATGGGCCCTCGAACCACGGCGGTGGATCCGCTGGCGTTGCCGATCGCCGCCGCCCGACTGGACGCCGCGGCCGATCTCCTGCTCGCCGCGCTGCGCACCCATCTGGCCGATGTCCGATCGGGTGCCGAACTGGTGGCCGGGGTGGCCCGCTGGGAATCCTCGGTGCGGGAGGCCGCCGCCGCCCTGCGTATCGCGGCCGACCACTATCTGGAGTCCGAGGCGCACGGCGCCGCGGCGCTGCGATGACGGCGGACGCGGCACTTGAGGCACTCGGTGCCGATTGCGTGGCACTCGACGCGGCGGCCGCGGCGGCGCAGGACGCGCTGTGTCTGCAGCGTGAGGCGCTCGCCGTGCTGGTCGAGGCGTGGGGCGGTGAATCCGGTTCGGCGGCAGCCGATCTCATCCGACGACAGTGCGCCGAGGGGGCGGATGTGGTGGCGGAGCTGCAGCGCGCCTCGGGTGATGTGGCGCTGCGGCGGGACCGGCTGGCGGACGGGTCCGACCCGGGGATGTTCGACGTCGGCGCCGCCCGGGGCGAGGCGGCTGGCATGCCCGCTGCCCCCGCCGTGCCGCCCGCACAGCCCGTGCCGCCGCCGGCCCCGGGGGCCTGGGCGCCCGCCGGGATGCCGCTTGCCGCCGGACCGGATGTCGGCGGCACACTGGCCGCTCTGGTCGCGCAGTTCGCCGAGCTCATCGGGTCGGGTGTGGATCTTCCGGCCGAGGAGCCGATCGAGGAGCCGATCGAGGGGCTGGTCGGTGAGTCGGACCGGGAGCCGGCGGAGGCGGCGGGGCAACCCCGGGAACCCAGCGCTGTCGGCCAACCCCAGCTGGTGCAGAGCCCCGCCCAGCCCCCGCCGGCGCCGGTCGCCGTGCCCACCCTCCCGCCGGCCGTCATGCCCCAGCAGGAATCGTCTGTGCCCCAGCAAGAATCGCCGCCCGACGCCGCGATGGCCGCGACGCCGGAACCGGAACCGCTGCTGGCCGCCGAGGTGCCTGCCCCGGTTCAGCGCGCCGCCGACCCGGTTCCCGACCCGCCGACCCCGTGCGAGATCGCCGCCGACGAACTGCCGGAGGTCGGCGGCTGAGTCCTCAGGGCAGCAGCTGCTGCAACTGCTCGATGTAGTCGACGTATTCGGCGGCGTCTGCGGTCACCGGGCTGGCCAGCAGGGTGGTGACGCCCGCCTCGGCGAAGGCGGCGATCCGCTCCCGGACGTATCCCTGCGGCCCGATCAGTGACACGTTTCGCACCAGATCGTCCGGCACCGCGGCGATGGCGCCGGCCTTGTCGCCGGACAGGTAGAGCTCCTGGATGCGGTCGGCTACGTCACCGAACCCGTACCGGGTCGCCACGTTGTGGTAGAAGTTGCGGCCCTTGGCCCCCATGCCGCCGATATAGAGCGCCAGTTGGGGTTTGGCCCATTGCAGCCGATCCTGCACGTTGTCGCCGATCGCCAGCGAGACCCCGACCATCACATCGAGATCGCCGAGGGCGCTGTCGCGCTTGGCCTTTCCGGCCCGAAGGGCATCGCCCCACACGTCGTCGGCCCGCTCCGGGTAGAAGAACACCGGCTGCCAGCCGTTGGCGATCTCAGCGGTCAGTTCGACGTTCTTGGGGCCCAGCGCGGCGATGCTGATCGGGATGCTCTCTCGCACCGGCTGATTGATGAGCTTGAGGGACTTGCCGAGGCCCGTGCCGCGTTCGGCGGGCAGCGGGATCTGATAGTTCTTGCCGTGGTGGGACACCCGCTCCCTTCGCCACACCTGACGGCAGATCTCTACCACCTCGCGGGTCCGCCCCAGTGGCGCGTCGAAGGGTACGCCGTGGAAACCCTCCATCACCTGGGGGCCCGAGGTTCCGATGCCGAGCAGGAAACGTCCGTCGGAGACATAGTCCAGCCCAGCGGCGGTCATCGCGAGAAGGGTCGGTGTGCGGGTATAGATCGGAACGACACCGGAACCGAGTTCGATGGTCGAGGTCTTGGCGGCCAGGTAACCCAGTTGGCTCACCGCATCGAAGGAGTACGCCTCGGCGACCAGGACGATGTCCACCCCCTGCTTCTCCAGCACGACGACCTGCTCGACGGTGTCCTTGAAGCCGCCCGCGTAGGACAGGAAGATGCCGGTGCGCATGATTCCGGACGCTACCGGAACAGCGCGACGATCCGGTCCTCGGTGCTCACCGGCTCCGCGTCCGGGTCCGGGCGTCCTGTTCGCGGCAGCTTCGCCTCCGGATCGGCGAAGTCGCGGTAGGTCTTGTCACCGCTCAGGTGGAACAGCAGGAACCCCGTCAGCAGGGCCCGGACGGTCCGCTGGGTGCGGCTGCTGGAACCCGGTAGACCGAGCAGTCCGGCGATGCGGCGTTTCTCGGCCAGCCCGCCGGCCTCGGCCTTGTCGAGGACCCGCAACACCGCCCCGTCCCAGGCCGCTCCCACCTCGAGGGCGTCGGTCCGCAGCGACGTGGCGTCATCAGGGGTGGCCAGCACCAGTCCCGGCACCGACAGGGCGGCCGCGGCCGCCTCGGCCGACGGTGTGGTCACCGCCGGGAACACCGCGGCCACGGCACTGGGGCGACGAGCCCCCGCGGCCGCCAGCACCGCCGCCGAACCGCCGAAGCCGTGACCGGCCAGCCCCAGCTTGGTCGCTGCCACGCTGATCTGCCCCTGGCCCAGTCGCACCCCGCTGATGACCTCCAGGGTGGCGGTCAGGTCATGGCCCAGACCCAGCACCGAGGGGGCCAGCCCGCGCTGGGTGTCCGGTGCGGCGGCCACGATGCCCCAACTGGCCAGGTGCTCGAGGGTGCCGGTGTAACGCCCGGCATCGGTCAGCCAGTCGTGGCCGAAAGCCACTCCGGGTAGGTGGTAGCCGGACGCCGGGGTGTACACGACCCCCGGAATGCCGGCGAAGGCCAGGTCACCGCGCAGAACCGGATGCGGTCCGCGCCGGGTCAGGGAGCTGAAAAGGGTGCGGGTCCGGGCCACTCCCTGACGGTAGCCGACCGGGGTGACCGGTGCGCTGGACTACCCTGATAGTCCATGTGCGGAATCGTGGCGTATGTGGGGCACCGCCCCGCCCGCGACGTCGTGGTCGACGCACTGCGCCGGATGGAATACCGCGGCTATGACTCCGCGGGACTGGCCCTGCTGGACGGCGAGGGCGGCCTGACGGTCCGACGCCGGGCCGGCCGGTTGGCCAACCTGGAGGCCGCACTGGCCGAGACCGACCCGGATGCCTTGACCGGGACCGCCGGTATCGGGCACACCCGGTGGGCCACCCACGGCAGGCCGACCGACCGCAATGCGCACCCGCACCGCGACGCGGCCGGTGAGTTCGCCGTGGTGCACAACGGCATCATCGAGAACTTCGCCACCCTGCGCCACGAACTCGAAGCGGCCGGCGTGGAGTTCGCCAGCGACACCGACTCCGAGGTCGCGGTCCACCTGGTGGCCCGCGCCTACCGGGACGGGGCCACCGCCGGTGATTTCGTGGCCTCGGTGCTGGCCGTGTTGCGACGTCTGGAGGGCCATTTCACGCTGGTGTTCACCCACGCCGGCGATCCGGGCACCATCGTCGCCGCGCGCCGGTCCACACCTCTGGTGGTGGGGGTCGGCGAGGGGGAGATGTTCCTCGGCTCCGATGTCGCGGCGTTCATCGAATACACCAGGGAGGCCGTCGAACTCGGCCAGGACCAGGCCGTCGTCATCACCGCCGACGGGTACCGGATCACCGATTTCGACGGTAACGACGACGCCGCGAACGCTCGGACGTTCCATATCGACTGGGATCTGTCGGCCGCCGAAAAGGGCGGTTACGACTACTTCATGCTCAAGGAGATCGCCGAACAGCCCACCGCGGTCGCCGAGACCCTGCTCGGCCACTTCGTCGACGGCCGCATCGTGCTCGACGAGCAGCGACTCTCCGATCAGGAATTGCGCGAGGTGGACAAGGTCTTCATCGTCGCCTGCGGCACCGCCTTCCACTCCGGACTGCTGGCCAAGTACGCCATCGAGCACTGGACCCGGATCCCGGTGGAGGTCGAGATCGCCAGCGAGTTCCGCTACCGGGATCCGGTGCTGGATCGCAGCACCCTGGTGATCGCGATCTCGCAGTCCGGTGAGACCGCCGACACCCTGGAGGCGGTGCGGCACGCCAAGTCGCAGAAGGCCAAGGTGCTGGCCATCTGCAACACCAACGGCAGCCAGATCCCGCGGGAGGCCGATGCGGTGCTCTACACCCGGGCCGGACCGGAGATCGGGGTGGCGGCCACCAAGACGTTCCTGGCCCAGGTCACGGCGAACTACCTGGTCGGTCTGGCGCTGGCGCAGGCCCGCGGCACCAAGTACCCCGATGAGGTGGAACGGGAGTATCGCGAACTGGAGGCGATGCCCGCGCAGGTGGCGGCGGTGCTCGACCACATCGGCCCGGTGTCGGAGTTGGCCGGACGGTTCGCCGACTCCCCGGCGGTGCTGTTCCTCGGCCGCCACGTCGGCTACCCGGTGGCACTGGAGGGCGCGCTCAAGCTCAAGGAACTGGCCTATATGCACGCCGAGGGCTTCGCCGCAGGCGAACTCAAGCACGGCCCGATCGCGCTGATCGAGGAGGGCCTGCCGGTGATCGTCGTGATGCCCTCGCCGAAGAACGCCGCACTGCTGCACGGCAAGCTGCTCTCGAACATCCGGGAGATCCAGGCCCGTGGCGCGGTCACCATCGTCATCGCCGAGGAGGGCGACGACACGGTGCGCCCCTACGCCGACCATCTGATCGAGATCCCCGCGGTGTCAACGCTTTTCCAGCCGCTGCTGTCCACCATCCCGCTGCAGGTGTTCGCGGCGTCGGTGGCCCGGGCGCGCGGCTACGACGTCGACAAGCCCCGTAACCTGGCCAAGTCCGTCACCGTCGAATAGCACGCTGATGCGGCCTTACTACACCGCCGGGCAGATCCGGGCCGCCGAGGCTCCGGTGCTGGACCGCCTGCCCGACGGCGCGCTGATGCGCCGTGCCGCGACGGGTCTGGCCGGCGCGATCGCCGCCGAACTCCGCCGGCGCACCGGCGGCCTGGCCGGTCGGTCGGTCTGCGCGGTGATCGGGTCCGGCGACAACGGCGGTGACGCGCTGTGGGCGGCCACCTTCCTGCGCCGCCGGGGCGTGGCCGCGAGCGCGATCCTGCTCAACCCCGACCACACCCACGCCGGGGCGCTGGCCGCATTCCGGGCCGCCGGCGGGCGGGTCGTTCAGACACCGGGACCGGCAACGGATCTGGTGATCGACGGGGTGGTCGGGATCTCCGGAACCGGGCCATTGCGCCCGGCCGCTGCCGAGGTCTTCGCCACCGTGGCGGCCGCCGGCATCCCGGTGGTGGCCGTCGACATCCCCAGCGGTATCGATGTGCACACCGGCGCGATCGCCGGTCCGGCGGTCCGGGCCGCATTGACGGTGACCTTCGGCGGTCTCAAACCGGTGCACGCGCTGGCCGACTGCGGCCGCGTCGAACTCATCGACATCGGTCTGGACCTTCCCGGCAGCGATCTGCTCGGTCTGGAGGCCCCCGACGTCCGGGCGTGCTGGCCGGTTCCCGGTCCGCACGACGACAAATACACCCAGGGGGTCGTCGGTATCGCCGCAGGTTCGGCGGCCTACCCGGGTGCGGCCATCTTGTGTTCGGGCGCCGCCGTGGCGGCCACCTCGGGGATGGTCCGCTACGCCGGGGCCCCCGCGGCGGAGGTGCTGGCGCAGTGGCCCGAGGTTGTCGCCGTGCCGGAGGTGGCCGCGGCCGGCCGGGTGCAGGCCTGGGTGGTCGGGCCGGGCCTGGGCACCGACGAGGCGGCGGTGACCGCGCTGATGTGGGTGCTCAACACCGACCTCCCGGTCATCGTCGACGCGGACGCCCTGACCATCCTGTCCGCCCACCCGCACCTGGTCGGCAAGCGAGAAGCGCCCACGGTGCTGACCCCACACGCGGGGGAGTACGCGCGGCTCGCGACCGGAGCCGGGCGGCCGGCGACATCGGATACCGGAGCCGGGCTGCCGGCGACATCGGATACCGGAGCCGGGCGGCCGGCGACATCAGTTCCCAGCGAAATCGGCGCGGACCGGGTCGCCGCCGCCCGCCGGCTTGCCGACACACTCGGTGCGACCGTGCTGCTCAAGGGCAATGTCACCGTGATCGCCGAGCCGCGTTCGGCCGGCGGGCTCACCTATCTGAATCCGGCCGGCGGGTCATGGGCCGCCACCGCCGGCTCCGGCGATGTGCTCAGCGGCATCATCGGAGCGTTGCTGGCGGCCGGCCTGCCGCCGGGCCGGGCCGCGGCCGCGGCCGCCTTCGTCCACGCCCGGGCCGCCAACGCCTCGGCCGCCGACCCGGGTCCGGCGCCGGCCCCGACCTCGGCGTCGCGCATCCTGTCCCATATCCGTTACGCCCTGGCCACCCTGTAAAACCCAACCCGAAGGACACGCCCATGCCGCACGTGAAGTACCGGTCACCGTCGATCGCCCCGGCCTACACCGGGCGGTTGTCCACCGATCCGATCCCGTCGCTGCGGCTGCCCGACGAGTCGATGGAGCCGGCCGCGGCCTACCGGTTCATCCATGACGAGCTGATGCTCGACGGCAGTTCGCGGCTGAACCTGGCCACGTTCGTCACCACCTGGATGGATCCCGAGGCCGAGCAGTTGATGGCCGAGACGTTCGACAAGAACATGATCGACAAGGATGAATACCCGGCCACCGCCGCGATCGAAGCCCGTTGTGTGTCAATGGTTGCCGATCTGTTCCACGCCGAGAACCTCCGCGACGACGACGCCGCCAGCGCGGTCGGGGTATCGACCGTGGGCTCCTCGGAGGCCGTCATGCTGGGTGGGCTGGCGCTGAAGTGGCGCTGGAAGCAGCGCATCGGCGGCACCGACAAGGACGCTTGGAAGACCCGCACCCCCAACCTGGTCATGGGTTCCAACGTTCAGGTGGTGTGGGAGAAGTTCTGCCGGTACTTCGAGGTCGAGCCGCGCTATCTGCCGATGGCCGAAGGCCGCTATGTCATCACCCCCGAACAGGTACTCGAGGCCGTCGACGAGGACACCATCGGGGTGGTGGGCATCCTGGGCACCACCTACACCGGTGAACTGGAGCCGATCGCCGAGATCTGTGCGGCGCTGGACAGGCTGGAGAAGGAGAAGGGCCTGGACATCCCGGTCCACGTCGATGCGGCCAGCGGTGGGTTCGTCGTCCCGTTCCTGCACCCCGACATCGTGTGGGACTTCCGGCTGCCCCGGGTGGTGTCGATCAACGTCAGCGGGCACAAGTACGGCCTGACCTATCCCGGTATCGGCTTCGTGGTGTGGCGCAACGCCGACGAATTGCCCGAGGAACTGGTATTCCGGGTCAACTATCTCGGCGGGGACATGCCGACCTTCACGCTGAACTTCTCCCGGCCCGGTAACCAGGTCGTGGGGCAGTACTACAACTTCCTGCGACTGGGCCGGGCCGGCTACACCCAGGTGATGCAGACCCTGTCCGGGACTGCCCGCTGGCTGTCCGATGAACTCAGGAACAGCGAGCATTTCGAGTTGGTCTCCGACGGCAGTGCGATCCCGGTGGTGGCCTGCCGGCTCGCCGGCGACTTCGGCTACACCGAGTTCGACGTGTCGGCCGGCCTGCGCACCTACGGCTGGCAGGTGCCGGCCTACACCATGCCCGACGGCGCCGAGGACATCGCGGTGCTGCGGGTGGTGGTGCGGGAGGGCTTCTCCGCCGACCTGGCCCGCTCGCTGGCCGCGGACCTGCGGGCGGTGCTGGCCAAGCTCGACGCCATCAAACCGGGCGGTGAGTTCACCGAGGGACACTTCGCGCACTGAACCGGCCCGCCGTGGACCGCTCCGGACCGCCGCGGGTGCCGGTCTGGGACAATCGACGGCGGTGACATGACTATGCACACGACATCGGTGACCCCGTCGACGCAGACGCCGGACGGCGTGAGCGGCGAGGCGGTCGTCGACCTCGGCGCCATCACGCACAACGTTCGGGTGCTGCGGGAGCACGCCGGCCCGGCTCAGATCATGGCTGTGGTCAAAGCCGACGGCTACGGTCACGGGGCCAGCGCGGTGGCAAGGGCGGCGGTGGCCGCCGGGGCCGCCGAACTCGGCGTCGCCACCGTCGGCGAGGCGCTGTCGCTGCGCCGCGACGGCATCACCGCCCCGGTGCTGGCCTGGCTGCACCCGCCGGGCACCGATTTCGGCCCGGCCCTGGCGGCTGACGTGCAGATCGGTGTCTCCTCAGTGCGTCAGATCGACGATCTGCTTGACGCGGTGGCCCGCACCGGCCGCACCGCCGAGGTGACCATCAAGGTGGAGACGGGTCTGAACCGCAGCGGGGTCAGTCCCCGGGATTACCCCCGGGTGCTGGACACCGTCGCCCGGGCGGTGGCAGCCGGCACGATCCGGGTCCGCGGCATCATGTCGCACCTGGCCAGCGGCGATGAACCGTACAACCCGATCAACGACCTTCAGGCGCAACGTTTCACCGCGATGCTCGCCGAGGCGCGCAACCGCGGCGTCGACTTCGAGGTGGCGCACCTGTCCAACTCGCCGTCGGCGATGACCCGGCCCGATTTCGGCTTCGATATGGTCCGCCCCGGGATCGCTGTCTACGGACTCAGCCCCATCCCGGAGCGCGGGGACATGGGACTACGGCCGGCGATGACTCTGAAATGCCCGGTGGCGATGGTGAAATCGCTGGCACCCGGCGACGGGGTGTCCTACGGGCACACCTGGATCGCCGAACGGGACACCACCGTCGCGCTGCTCCCGATCGGCTACGCCGACGGCGTCTACCGCGGGCTGAGCGGGCGTATCGACGTGTTGATCAACGGCCGGCTCCGCCCGAGCGTCGGCCGGATCTGTATGGACCAGTTCGTCGTCGACCTCGGTCCCGGAGCCGTCGACGTTGCCGAGGGGGACGAGGCCATCCTGTTCGGACCCGGCGGGTCCGGCGAGCCGACCGCACAGGACTGGGCCGAACTGCTGGGCACCATCCACTACGAGGTGGTCACCAGCCCGCGCGGCCGGGTGCTGCGCCGCTACCGGGAAGCCGGCGCCGATGTCCGATGAATCCGGCGCCCACGGGCCGGACGGCGCGGGGATGACGACCGGCCGGAAGGCCGGCCTGATGGCCGGCGTCGCCGGACTCTCGGCGGTCGGCACCGCCGCGGGAGTTTCGGCAGCCCGGGCGTTGCGGCATCGCAAGGCGATCCGGGACGCCTACGAGGGCGAGGATTTCGCGCTGCTGGAGGCCGATCGCGGCTGCGTGATCACCACCCCCGACGGGATACCGCTGGTGGTGCGCGAGGTCGGCCCGATCACCGCGCCGCTGACGGTGGTGTTCGCCCACGGGTTCTGCATGCGGATGGGGTCGTTCCACTTCCAACGGGCCGCGCTGGCCGAGCGCTGGGGCGAACAGGTCCGGATGGTGTTCTACGACCAGCGCGGCCACGGCCAGTCCGGGACTGCCCCGATCGAGACCTACTGTGTCGATCAGCTGGGCCGGGATCTGGACACCGTGCTGGCTGTGATGGTCCCGCGCGGACCGGTGGTCCTGGTGGGCCACTCGATGGGTGGTATGACCGTACTGTCCCACGCCCGGCAGTTCCCGCAGCATTACGGCCGCCGGATCGTCGGCGCCGCGATCATCTCCTCGGCGGCCGAAGGGGTGTCGCGCTCGCCGCTGGGGGAGATCCTGCACAACCCGGCGCTGGAGGCGGTGCGGTTCGCCGCCCGGTATGCGCCCAGGCTGGTGCACCGCACCCGGGGCGCCACCCGGTCCATGCTGCGGCCGATCCTGCGGACGGCGTCCTTCGGCGACGAGACCATCAGCCCGAGCGTCGTCGCGTTCAACGAGGCGATGATCCACGACACCCCGATAGACACCCTGGTGGCATTCCTGCACGCGCTGGAGGTGCACGACGAGACCGCGGCACTACCGGTGCTGGCCCGCATCCCAACGCTGGTCGCCTGCGGTGATCGCGACCTGCTCACCCCGGTCAAGCATTCCGAGGAGATGGCCGCCGCGCTGCCCGGGTCGCTGCTGGTGATCGTCCCCGGCGCCGCGCACCTGGTGCAGATGGAGCGCCCCGAGGTGATCAACGAAGCGCTGGTGCGGCTGGTGGAACGGGCCACCCCGTCGCGGCTGGTCGCCTTCGCCCGGCGGCTGCGGGACCGGGCCCGTGACTGAGCTGAGTGCGCAGGTGGGCACGGCCGAGCTGCCGACGGTGACCGACACCCTGGCCCTCGGCGAACGGATCGGCCGCGGATTGCGGGCCGGTGACGTGGTGGTGCTGTCCGGGCCACTGGGTGCCGGCAAGACCGCGCTGGCCAAGGGGATCGCGACGGGTATGGACGTGCAGGGGCCGGTGACCTCGCCCAGTTACGTGCTGGCCCGGGTGCACCCGGCCAACCGGGCGGGCCACCCGGCGATGGTGCACGTCGACGTTTACCGGTTGCTCGACCACGGTGCGGCGGATCTGTCGGCCGAATTGGATTCGCTGGATCTCGACACCGACCTCGATGACGCCGTGGCGGTGGTCGAGTGGGGCGAGGGCCTGGCCGAGCGGCTCTCCGACCACCACCTGTGCATCACGCTGGAGCGCCGGTCCGATAGCGAGACCCGCATCGCCACCTGGCGGTGGAACCGATGACGGACCGCACCGTGCTGACCATCGACACCGCCACCCCGGCGGTGATCGCGGGGGTGGTCCGCCGCGGTGCGGACGGCCGGATCGACACCCTGGCCGAGCGGATCAGCGTCGACGCACGTGCCCACGCGGAACTGCTCACCCCGAATATCGTTGCTGCCGTGGCTGATTGCGGACTGACCCTGGACGAGATCGAGGCGGTGGTGGTCGGCTGCGGGCCCGGGCCGTTCACCGGCCTGCGGGTCGGGATGGCCACTGCTGCCGCCTACGGACACGCCCTGGGGGTGCCGGTGTACGGGGTGTGCTCGCTGGATGCCATCGGGGTTCGGACCACCGGTGAGGTCCTGGTGGTCACCGACGCCCGCCGCCGTGAGGTGTACTGGGCCTGTTACCGCGACGGGATCCGATGCGACGGTCCGGCCGTGGCGGCCGCAGCCGATGTGCCGACCGGCGCCGCCGAACGGGTGGCCGGGTCACCGACGCACTGTGCGCTGTTCGACCTGCCGCAGATCGGGCCGCAGCGGCCGTCCCCGGATGGTCTGGTGGCCGCGGTCGCCGCCTGGCGGCCCGATCCCGATCCGCTGGTGCCGCTGTACCTGCGACGCCCGGACGCCAAGACGCTGGCCGAGCGTGGCCGATGACCAGCCCGGTGAACATCGTCTACGACGCGCTGACCCGACGCGACGCCGCCCGCTGCGCGGAGTTGGAGACTCTGCTGTTCGGCGGCGACGACCCCTGGCCCGAGATGGCCTTCGTCCGCGAACTGGCCGCCGGGCACAACCATTACGTCGCAGCCCGCGCCGAGGGCACCCTGGTCGGCTATGCCGGCATCTCCCGGCTGGGTCGCACCGCGCCGTTCGAATACGAGATCCACACCATCGGTGTCGATCCGGCCTATCAGCGGCACGGTATCGGCCGCGCCATGATGACCCGGCTGCTCGAGCGGGCCGGCGAAGGCTCGGCGGTCTACCTCGAGGTGCGCACCGATAACGAACCCGCCATCGAGCTGTACCGCGGTCTCGGTTTCGTCAACGTCGGGCTGCGCAAGCGCTACTACCGGGCCAGCGGCGCCGACGCCTTCACCATGCGGCGGGAGCCGGTATGAGCACGATCCTGGCCATCGAAACCTCCTGTGACGAGACCGGAGTCGGTATCGCGCGCCTCGACGCGGACGGCACCGTCACACTGCTGGCCGACGAGGTGGCCTCCAGCGTGGCCGAGCACACCCGATTCGGCGGGGTGGTGCCCGAGGTGGCCTCGAGGGCCCATCTGGAGGCGCTCGTCCCGACCATGCGGCGGGCTCTGGCGGCCGCCGGCATCGATCGGCCCGACGTGGTGGCCGCCACCATCGGCCCGGGTCTGGCCGGGGCCCTGATGGTGGGGGTGGCCGCGGCCAAGGCCTACGCGGCCGCCTGGGGTGTGCCGTTCTACGCGGTCAACCACCTCGGCGGGCATCTGGCCGCCGACGTCTACGACCACGGGCCACTGCCGGAAAGTGTGGCTTTGCTGGTCTCCGGCGGGCACACCCATCTGCTGCACCTGCGCTCGCTGGCCGAGCCCATCGTCGAACTGGGCAGCACCGTCGACGATGCGGCCGGGGAGGCCTATGACAAGGTGGCCCGATTGCTCGGGCTGGGATACCCCGGCGGCCGGGTGCTCGACGATCTGGCCCGCACCGGCGACCGCGACGCCATCGCCTTCCCGCGCGGGATGACCGGCCCGCGGGACGCCCCCTACGGGTTCAGCTTCTCCGGGCTCAAGACCGCGGTGGCCCGCTATGTCGAGGCGCACCCGGACGCCGCCGTCGCCGATGTGGCCGCCGGATTCCAGGAGGCCGTCGCCGATGTGCTGACCGCCAAGGCGGTGCGCGCCGCCGCCGATCTGGGTGTCTCCACACTGTTGATCGCCGGAGGGGTGGCGGCCAACTCCCGGCTCCGGGAACTTGCCGAACAGCGTTGCCGCGCAGCGGGACTGGAATTGCGCATCCCGCGGCCCCGGTTGTGTACCGATAACGGCGCGATGATCGCCTCATTCGCGGCGCATCTGGTCGCGGCCGGGGCGGCGCCTTCGCGACTGGATGTGGCCAGCGATCCCGGTCTGCCGGTGCTGCAGGGGCAGATCGGATGAGCAAGAGCAGCGCGAAGCGGGCGGGTGCCGACCGTTCGGAGATCACCGATCTGCTCTACCGCTACGCCGAGTTGATCGATGACGGCGATTTCGACGGTGTCGGCGAATTGCTGGCCCGGGCCTCGTTCGGCGGTCCGGACACTCCGCGGGTGAGTGGTGCGGCCCCGATCGCCGGCCTGTTCGCAGCGACCACCCGCCGATTCCCGGTACAGGGGAGGGGTAGGCACCGCGCCGACCTCGGCACGCCCCGGACCCGGCATCTGGTGCTCAATCCGATCGTGGAGATCGACGGTGACACCGCGAGTGCGCGGTCCACCTTCTGTGTGGTGCAGGCCACCGACCGGGTACCCCTGCAGCCCATCGTTGTCGGCCGCTACTACGACCGTTTCGCCCGCGACCCGCAGGGCTGGTACTTCACCGAACGCATCGCCGATGTCGAGATGATCGGCGAAACCTCCGATCACCTGCTGATTGAGGTCCACCGGTTCGACCGGTGAGGATCAGGCGGTTCGGCCCTGGGCGAATCGCACCGACCCCCCCTTGAGTGCTAGCACTCTCGCGTATAGAGTGCTAGGTGGCAGACGGACAACCCCCGTGTCGGCACCCGCGACGACGGCTCGAGGGCTCGTACGTATGCCGAACACCTGGTGAACCCGGCCCGGAAAACCCCGGGCCCAAACCATCGAAAAGTGGAGGACCACGTGGCGAGCGTGAACATCCGGCCCCTCGAGGACAAGATCCTCGTTCAGGCCAACGAGGCCGAGACGACCACCGCGTCGGGTCTCGTCATCCCGGACACCGCCAAGGAGAAGCCGCAGGAAGGCACCGTCGTCGCCGTCGGCCCCGGCCGTTGGGACGAGGACGGTGAGAAGCGGATTCCGCTGGATGTCGCCGAAGGCGACACCGTGATCTACAGCAAGTACGGCGGCACCGAGATCAAGTACAACAACGAGGAGTACCTGATTCTCTCGGCCCGCGACGTGCTGGCGGTCGTCAACAAGTAGCAGTGGTGAACCGCCCCGGAAATCCCCGTGCCTGAAGCACGGAAGGTTTCCGGGGCGGAACGCTTTCCAGGACAGACTCGGCCAGGACCGGCTCAGACAGGAATGAACACAGCATGAGCAAGCAGATCGAATACAACGAGACCGCCCGCCGTGCCATGGAGGCCGGCGTCAACAAACTCGCCAACGCGGTGCGCGTCACCCTCGGCCCGCGCGGCCGGCATGTGGTGCTGGCCAAGGCCTTCGGCGGCCCGACCGTCACCAACGATGGCGTGACCATCGCCCGGGAGATCGACCTGGAGGATCCGTTCGAGAACCTCGGCGCCCAGCTGGTCAAGTCGGTCGCCACCAAGACCAACGATGTGGCCGGTGACGGCACCACCACCGCCACCGTCCTCGCGCAGGCGATCATCCACAGTGGCTTGCGTAACGTCGCGGCCGGCGCCAACCCCATGGCGCTGGGCTCCGGCATCGCCAAGGCCGCCGACGCCGTCTCCGAGGCGCTGCTGGCCGCGGCCATCCCGGTGTCCGGCAAGACCGCCATCGCCCAGATCGCCACGGTGTCCTCCCGCGACGAGGAGGTCGGCGAAATGGTCGGCGAGGCGATGACCCGGGTCGGCGGCGACGGGGTGGTCAGCGTCGAGGAGTCCTCGACGATGAACACCGAACTCGAGGTCACCGAGGGCATCGGTTTCGACAAAGGCTTCGTCTCGGCCTATTTCGTCACCGACTTCGACCTGCAGGAGGCCATCCTGGAGGACGCCCTGGTGCTGTTGCACCGCGACAAGATCAGCTCGCTGCCCGACCTGCTGCCGCTGCTGGAGAAAGTGGCCGAGGCCGGCAAGCCGCTGCTGATCGTGGCCGAGGACGTCGAGGGCGAGGCGTTGTCGACCCTGGTGGTCAACGCCATCCGCAAGACGCTGAAGGCCGTCGCCGTCAAGGCGCCGTTCTTCGGTGATCGCCGCAAGGCCTTCCTGGAGGACTTGGCGGTCGTCACCGGCGGCCAGGTGGTCAACCCGGACGTCGGGCTGCTGCTGCGGGAGGCGGGTCTGGATGTGCTGGGCACCGCCCGCCGGGTGGTCGTCAGCAAGGACAGCACGGTCATCGTCGACGGTGGCGGCACCCACGAGGCCATCGCCAACCGGGTCAATCAGCTCAAGAGCGAGATCGAGAACTCCGATTCGGACTGGGACCGGGAGAAGCTGCAGGAGCGGCTGGCCAAGCTGGCCGGCGGTGTCGCGGTGATCAAGGTCGGCGCGGCCACCGAGACCGAACTCAAGGAGCGCAAGCACCGCGTCGAGGATGCCGTCTCCGCGGCCAAGGCCGCAGTCGAGGAAGGTGTCATCCCCGGCGGCGGTAGTGCCCTGGTGCACGCCCGCGCCGCGCTGAAGCCGTTGCGCGAAAAGCTGTCCGGTGACGAGGCGCTGGGCGTCGATGTATTCAGCGACGCGTTGTCGGCGCCGCTGCACTGGATCGCCGCCAACGCCGGGCTCGACGGGCCCGTCGTGGTCAACAAGGTCGGCGCCATGCCGGCCGGGCAGGGCTTCAACGCGGCCACGCTGACCTATGGCGACCTGGTCGCCGATGGCATCATCGACCCGGTGAAGGTGACCCGCTCGGCGGTGGTCAACGCTGCCTCGGTAGCGCGGATGCTGCTGACCACCGAAACCGCAATCGTGGAAAAGCCGGTTGAGGAAGAGGAACACGGCCACGACCATCACGGTCACAGCCACTGACGCTCGGAACGCACGGCGAAGGGGCGCACTGCGGTGCGCCCCTTCGCTTTGGCCCGCTCACCGTCAAACCGCTTCCTAAGCTCAATCTCCTTGTGACGCAATTCATCTAGCATTCGTTCGGGATGGTTGGTCATGCCGGTCACGGCCAACCGGCAGGTAACGATTGGGAGACAACCCCACCGGGGACCGGCACTCCCGGGCAATCGCCGTAACGTGGTTTCAGAACGGAGGATTCATGGATAAGGAGTTCGCACTCCAACTCGCCGATATCCGACTACTGCAGACGCTGCGTCTTCTCGAGCGTTCTCTGAACGACCACCCCGACCACGAAGCCGTCGCGGACATCTTGGCCGCGATCAGCACCTCGCGGGACAACCTCGGGAAACTCGGGTCCCATCCCGCGAACAGGGCCGACAGTTGGGGTAGCGCACCGGCCGCGTAGGGGCCGTAAAGTCTTTCAGCGGTGTCCGGCGACGAAGATGGCCACACCGCCCCGCCCGGAAGTTACAGTGTTGGGCGTGGCGAAAGTGTTGTCCGGCGGACGAGGGCGCTGGCTTGCTGTCGCGGCGTCGGTCGCCGTGTCCGTCGTCGCCATGCTCCAGGGCCCGGGCAGGGAGACCTGGAGTGCGGAGCCGCCGACGGCCGCGCCGGTCGATCAGGCCGCCCCGGTGGTCAGCACCCCGGTCATCGCCGCCGCCAAACAGGCGGAATTGTTGGTGGCCGCCGCCCCAGTCGCCGCGCCGGACTTCCAGTTCCCGCTGTCCCCGGGTGTGACCCCGGAGGAGGGCTTGCAGGTCAACACCATCTGGGTGGCCCGTGCCATCAGCATGATGTTTTTCCGCGAGATCTCAACGATCGGCGGGTTCCGGCAGGATCCGTTGCCCTGGCATCCCGGCGGGCTGGCCATCGACGTGATGATCCCGAACCACAATTCCCCGGAAGGGATCGAACTCGGCAACCAGATCGCCGGGTTCGTCCTGGCCAACGCCAAGAAGTGGGGGGTTCTGCACGTGATCTGGCGGCAGGGCTTCTATCCGGGCGTCGGAACGCCGAGTTGGATGGCGAACTACGGCAACGAAACCGCCAATCATTTCGACCATGTCCACATCGCCACCATCGGGGGCGGTTACCCGACCGGGAATGAGACCTACTATCTCGGCTCGATGAGCACCGAACCGTAGGCTGGTCTCACCCACCGGGAGAAGAGAGTCGTCCATGCGGATTGCAGGTCTTCTCCGATTGGGTCCCATGCCGGCGCTGGTGGCGGGTTTCGCGTTCGCTCCGGCGGCGGGGCTCGCCTCCGCGCCGGCGGCATCCGCGGACTGCAATACGGTGACCAACAGCACGCTATGCGCGAGTGGAACGGTCACGGGCAGTTCGGGCGCTCCCACCGACATCCCGGCCTTTGACCCGTATCCCTGCTACGGGACGCCTACCTGCGACTTCTATGACAACTACGACCCCGGCGTCATCTTCGACCGGCCCGGTAACGGCGGCAGGCCCGGACTCGGCGGAAACCGGCCGCAGCCGCGCTAGCGGCCCATCCACGGTCACACACAGACGGACAAGGAGTCCCGACCATGCTGTTCCCCACACCGTTGCGCGTCGTGCTCACGTACGGCTCAGTCGCCGGGGCGATGCTAGCCGCGTTCCCCGCTGCGCCGGCGTGGGCTGATCCGCCCAATTGCACCGCCGCCGACCTGGCCGGGGTAGCCGCCGGTGTGTCGGCGGCAACGTCGGCCTATCTGTTCACCCATCCGGACGTCAATGACTTCGTCACCGGACTGAAGGGCCAACCCCGGGACGGGGTCCGCGCGCAGGTTCAGCAGTACCTGGATGTCAACCCGCAGACCAGGGCCGAGATCCAGGCCATCCGTCAGCCGCTGAACGACCTTCGCGAGCGTTGCGGCGTCGCCGATATCCCCACGTTCTAGCGGATCAGGCGCTGCGGCGGCGGATCGCGCCCTTGAGCAGAATCTCCCGCTCGGACTCGCTGAGTCCACCCCAGATGCCGTAGGGCTCACCGACCTGCAGTGCGTGGGAGCGGCACTGGGTGATCACCGGGCACTGCCGGCACAACTGCTTGGCCCGCATCTCCCGTTGGGCGCGGGCCCGGCCCCGTTCGCCATCGGGATGGAAGAACACCGACGAGTCCTCACCCCGGCAGAGGCCGTGCATTTGCCAATCCCACAGGTCGGCGTTAGGTCCTGGTAGCTGCTGCGGCTGGAGCATCTCTATTTGCCTCTCTCCGTGCACGTTTCGCAGTCGCCGGTGACCACTCGGTTGCTCACGCTAGGAGGGCTGACGAAGCATCGTCAAGGAACACGCGCTGTGCGGAATCGCATAGCTTCGGGGTAAGAATTTACGTCCCGTTCATATCCGGGCGTGGTTCTGCGGGATCACGCAGGAGTGCGTCGTCCACCGGCGACCGGCCGTCGCCTCGACCGGCTTGAGTTGACATGTCCGTAACGTGGGCAGCACAAACTGTTAACCGCTGTTGATAGCGTCGCGACCCGATGTCCCCCACTCTCGCGGCCGACCTCGCAGCGGTGGCCTTCGGTGCCGAACCGGGTCGCTGGCCGCTGCCGCCGGCGACCGATCCCGACCAGCTGTGGCTGCGCGCGGTGGCGGCGGGCGGTCAGGGCCGCTACGCCATCGCCCGGAACTGCACGGCCGAAGTGATCCGCCGTGCCCCGCGCGGGCGACTGGGATCGCTGGCATTGAGCACCCAGGCCTCATTCATGCGCCAGCTCGGCTGGCACCGGGTGGCCCGCGGCTGGGACGGCCGGGCCTACGCGTGCGCCGGAGCCGACCCGGAGGCCGGCGTCGACGCCCTGATCGGGCTGTCCGCCGATGCGCTGGGCGTGGGCCGGCTGGCGACCTCGGACGCACTGCTGCATCGGGCCGCCGACCTGCTGGCGGGGGCCGACTCCCCACCGCCGAGGCTGGCGATCCGGCTGGCCTGGGTGCGCGCGGAGCTGGCGATGGCCGGCGGTGACGGTCCGGCCGCGGTCCGACACGCGCGAGCCGGAGTCGAGTTGGCAGAGTCCGCCCTGCCGGCTCTGCGCCGGCATCGGGTCAAGAGCGATGTGGTGCTGGCCGCCGCGCTGTGCAGCGCCGGGGACCGTGCTGCCGCCCGGGCGCTGGCCGATACCGTGCTGGCCGACACCGAAAGGCACGGCCTGATACCGCTGCGCTGGGCGCTGTCCTGCCTGCTTGCCGATATCGGCAGCCGGGCGCGCCGCCCAGCGGATATCGAGGCGATTCGCGACCGCAGCGCCGCGTTCGTCGTGCGCCACGGAGGTCGATGGAACAGCCGCTAACCGCCCATCCGCTGCTGGGGCCGATATTGTCACTAACGCAGCCCCGTCCATCGAAAAAGCCCAGTACGTAACGTTGGAGAAGCCGTCGTCGATGACCATTCCAGGAGAGCGTCTCGACGCGGCCGTTGCTGAAGCAGTGGCCGGCAGCCGCGATGCACTCCGTGAGGTAGTAGAGACCATTCGCCCCATCGTGGTCCGGTACATCCGAGCACGGATCGGATCCGCGGAGCGCAGTGGTCTCTCCGCAGACGACGTTGCCCAGGAGGTTTGCTTGGCCGCCATCCAGGCGCTGCCGCGCTATCAGGATCAGGGACGCCCCTTCCTGGCTTTCGTGTACGGCATCGCTTCGCACAAGGTCGCCGACGCGCATCGCGCCGCGGCCCGTAACCGTTCCGAGCCCACCGAGGTGGTCCCGGAGCGGTTCTCCCTGGACGCGGGACCCGAGCAGATGGCCGTCCATGCCGACTCCGCCGCCCGGATGAAGAAGCTCCTGGAGGTGCTGCCGGAGAAGCAGCGCGAGATCCTCACCCTCCGGATCGTCGTCGGAATGTCCGCCGAAGAGACCGCCCAGGCCGTCGGCAGTACCCCGGGCGCCGTACGGGTGGCCCAGCATCGCGCCCTGGCGCGGCTGAAGTCCGAGATCGCCGGATCGGGGTTCGACTATGCCTGATTACCGTGGGCCTGATTTCCGGCCTGGTTCCCGGGGGCCCGAAGAACCGTCGATGGAGGCCATCCGCCGCGCCGACAGCTTCATTGACGCACTGGCCGGCGGCCGGCCGGTTGCGCCGCAGGACGCGGCAGACGCCGAACTCGCGGCCCTGCTCGGAAGCTGGCGGGACGAGACCCGTTGGCCTCCGGAGACCGGCGTGATCACCGAGGCCGAGGCGATCGCCGCGCTGAACGCGGGCCTGGGCGAGAAGCGCGGCGGCCCGGGTCGTGGCCGGCGCACCGCCCCCACCGCGATCACCCCCCGGCGCAGCCACCGGGGACTGAGCGTGATCGGTGCCGCGGCGGCCGCCGTGCTGTCCATCGGCGGCTTCGGCGCGGTGGTGGCCGGGTCCGGCCCCGATGATCCGCTCTACGGCATGCGCACCATGCTCTTCGGGGCGCCCAAACAGGTCCGCGACGATCAGGTCGCGCTGGCCGCCCGCACCGAGATGCAGCAGGTCCAGCAACTGATCTCCCAGGGCGACTGGCAGCAGGCGCAGGAGAGACTGGTCGCGGTCAGCACTCAGGTCGCCAGCATCGGTAACGAGCAGCAGAAGCAGGATCTGCTCGAACAGTTCAACGACCTGTCAGCCAAGGTGGTCGAGCGTGACCCGGCTGCCACCGCGCCCCCCGGCATCATCTACACGGTGCCGCCGTCGGCCGCCGAGTTGGTGCCGGCCGTCGCCCCGCCGACCAGCACCCCGAGCGCACCCCCGCCGAGCGATTCCACGACACCGGCGACCTCGACGGCCACATCGCCTCCGGAGTCCGCCGCGAGCAGCAGCAGCCCGACGTCGGGTGCCGAATCGTCCGCCCCGGCAACGACCTCGGCCGGCGCTTCAGCGACCACATCGGCACCGGCGACGTCGCCGTCCACCTCCGCGACGACGACACCGACTAGTGCCGCGCCGACCACCAGTGCCGCGCCGACCACCAGTGCCGCGCCGACGACCACCGCGGTTCAGACCACCAGCGCGGTTGCGACGACGACCGCCAAGGCCCCGACCACCACGACCGCCCCGGCCACCACGACCGCCCCGGCGGCGGCGGCCGAGACCTCGGCGGAGACCGAAACCGAGGCCACGGCAGAAACTGCGGCCGAGGCCGAGGCTGCAGCTGAGGCCGAGACCACGGCAGCTGAAACCACGGCAGCTGAAACCACGGCAGCTGAAACCACGGCAGCCGAGACCACGGCAGCTGAAACCACGGCAGCCGCGACCACGGCAGCCGAGACCACGGCAGCCCAAACCACAGCAGCCGAAACCACCGCCGTTCAGGCCACCGAGGAGCCGGCCACCGAGTCAGCGCCGTCGGCGGCCGTCACGACCACCGCGGTTGCGCCGGAGCCGGTGACGGCGGGCGGTTAGCGCAAGCCGTCGTAGTAATCGGATGTCGCCTCGTTCAGCGAGGCGTCGGCGTAACCGCGGCAGTAGTCCCACGTCACGTAGGTATCCGGCTCCGGATCGAAGGCCGGCTCGTGCGGACGCACTGTGCCGTCGACCAGAAGCTGAAGAAGGTTGGCGCGCAACATGTCCCAGTCGTGATAGTGGTCGGTGTTGCAGTCATCGCAGCACACCACCAGACCGCGGATGCCACGGTGGGCCAGGAGCGCCTCGTAGACCGCGAGATCTGCCAGATCGGCCTCCACCGCGGCACGCTCCTGCGGATCGAGTGGTTGGCCGGGCTCAAGGGCATCAAGAGCCGCCGACGGGTCGGACGGGTCATCGGCGAAGGGATCGGGCGGTAGTCCCGGTGGCAGGTCGTCGCGCACGTTTACACATTACGCGAGCGGCATGGGTAGCGCGCCGGGAAGCCGCCCGGCGAGCCGATAGGATGAGGGACCCGAACCGCCCGCTGATGGAGGCCGCGCCGATGGCACGTAACGAAGGCACCACCCCGGTGCGGACCGGTGGCGATGACCCCACCAAGATCGCCATGCTGGGGCTGACCTTCGACGATGTGCTGTTGCTGCCGGCCGCGTCGGACATCGTGCCGGCCACCGCGGACACCTCCAGCCAGTTGACCCGCAAGATCCGGCTCCGGGTGCCGCTGGTCAGTTCGGCGATGGACACCGTGACCGAGGCCAGGATGGCGATCGCGATGGCCCGGGCGGGCGGCTTGGGGGTGCTGCACCGCAATCTCTCGATCACCGAGCAGGCCAGTCAGGTCGAGATGGTGAAGCGCTCGGAGGCCGGCATGGTCACCGACCCGGTGACCTGCTCGCCGGACAACACGCTGGCCGAAGTGGACGCGATGTGCGCCCGGTTCCATATCTCCGGACTGCCGGTCGTCGACGGCAACGGATCACTGGTGGGCATCATCACCAACCGCGACATGCGTTTCGAAGTCGATATGGGCAAGCGGGTCGCGGAGGTGATGACCAAGGCGCCGCTCATCACCGCGCAGGAGGGCGTGACCGCCGATGCCGCGCTCGGCCTGTTGCGCCGCAACAAGATCGAGAAGCTTCCCGTCATCGACGGACACGGCCGGCTCACCGGGCTGATCACCGTGAAGGATTTCGTCAAGACCGAGAAGCATCCGTATGCGACCAGGGACAGCGACGGACGGTTGCTGGTGGCCGCGGCCGTCGGTGTCGGTGACGACTCCTGGGAACGCGCCATGGCACTCGTCGACGCCGGGGTCGACGTGCTGGTGGTCGACACCGCGCACGCCCACAACCGCCGGGTGCTGGACATGGTGGGCAAGGTCAAGGGTGAGGTGGGCCACAAGGTGGAGGTGGTCGGCGGCAACGTCGCGACCCGCAGTGCGGCCGCCGCCCTGGTCGAAGCCGGTGCTGACGCGGTCAAGGTGGGGGTGGGCCCCGGTTCGATCTGCACCACCCGGGTGGTGGCCGGGGTCGGGGCGCCGCAGATCACCGCGATCCTGGAGGCCGTCGCCGCCTGCGCCCCGGCCGGAGTTCCGGTGATCGCCGACGGTGGTCTGCAGTACTCCGGTGATATCGCCAAGGCGCTGGCCGCCGGGGCCTCCACGGCGATGCTGGGCTCACTGCTGGCCGGCACCGCCGAAGCGCCCGGCGACCTGATCTTCGTCAACGGTAAGCAGTTCAAGAGCTACCGCGGGATGGGGTCGCTGGGCGCCATGCAGGGCCGCGGCGAGGCCGGGTCGGCTCAGCGCAGCTACTCCAAGGACCGCTACTTCCAGGATGACGTGCTCTCCGAGGACAAGCTGGTGCCCGAGGGTATCGAGGGCCGGGTACCGTTCCGCGGGCCGTTGTCGACCGTCATTCACCAACTCACCGGCGGTCTGCGGGCCGCGATGGGCTACACCGGGTCGGCCACCATCGCCCAACTGCAGCGCGCGCAGTTCGTCCAGATCACCGCCGCCGGACTCAAGGAAAGTCACCCGCACGACATCACCATGACCGTCGAAGCGCCGAACTACTCGAGCAGGTAGAGGCCACCTCATGCGCGACATGGTTGAGATCGGCATGGGCCGGACCGCCCGCCGGACCTACGAACTCTGCGAGATCAACATCGTCCCGTCCCGGCGGACCCGGTCCTCCCAGGACGTGTCGACCTGCTGGCAGTTGGACGCCTACCGGTTCGACATCCCGGTCATCGCCCACCCGACCGACGCGCTGGTCTCGCCGGCGTTCGCCATCGAAATGGGCCGCCTCGGCGGGCTCGGGGTGCTCAACGGCGAGGGTCTGATCGGCCGGCACGCCGATGTCGAGGACCGGATCGCCCAGGTGATCGAACTCGCCGAACGCGATGACGATCCGGCCGCCCCGGTCCGGTTGCTGCAGCAGTTGCACGCCGCACCACTGGATCTCGACCTGCTCGGCGAGGCGGTGGCGCGGGTCCGGGAGGCCGGCGTCACCACCGCGGTGCGGGTCAGCCCGCAGAACGCCCGGGCGCTCACCCCGACCCTGGTGTCGGCAGGTATCGACCTGCTGGTCATCCAGGGCACCATCATCTCCGCCGAGCGGGTGACCCAGGACCGCGACGGCGCCGCGGAGCCGCTGAACCTCAAGACCTTCATCTCCGAACTCGACGTACCGGTGGTGGCCGGCGGGGTGGCCGACCACCGCACCGCGCTGCATCTGATGCGCACCGGCGCCGCCGGGGTGATCGTCGGGTACGGCTCCACCTCGGGGGTGACCACCAGCGACGAGGTGCTCGGTATGAGCGTGCCGATGGCCACCGCGATCGCCGACGCCGCAGCGGCCCGCCGGGAGTACCTCGACGAGACCGGCGGTCGGTACGTGCACGTGATCGCCGACGGCGATATCCACACCTCCGGCGAACTGGCCAAGGCGATCGCCTGTGGCGCCGACGCGGTCCTGCTGGGCACCCCGCTGGCACCGGCCGCCGAGGCGCTCGGCGGCGGCTGGTACTGGCCGGCGGCCGCCGCGCACCCGTCGCTGCCGCGCGGCGCACTGCTTCAGGTGGCGCTGGACGAGCGGCCGTCGCTCGACCGGGTGCTCAACGGGCCCTCCGACGACCCGTTCGGCTCGCTGAACCTGGTCGGCGGGTTGCGTCGCTCGATGGCCAAGGCCGGGTACTGCGACCTCAAGGAGTTCCAGAAGGTCGGACTGACCGTCGGTAGTTGACCGGCCGGGCTGCCTATATTGGACGGATGGAACCGGACTACGACGTTGTCATCATCGGCTCGGGCTTCGGCGGCAGTGTCAGCGCGCTTCGGCTGACCGAGAAGGGCTATCGCGTCGCCGTTCTCGAGGCCGGCCGCCGCTTCGCCGACCACGAGTTCGCCAAGACCTCCTGGCGACTGCGTGAGTTCCTCTGGGCCCCACGGCTGGGCTGCTACGGCATCCAGCGCATCCACCCGTTGCGCAACGTGATGATCCTGGCCGGGGCCGGAGTGGGCGGCGGATCGCTGAACTACGCCAACACCCTCTACGTGCCGCCGGACCCGTTCTTCAACGACCGGCAGTGGTCGCATATCACCGACTGGCGCGCCGAGTTGATGCCGCACTACGACCAGGCGCAGCGGATGCTCGGGGTGGTGCCCAATCCCACCTTCACCGATGCCGACCGCATCATGAAGGAGGTGGCCGACGATATGGGCGTCGGCGACACCTTCACCCCCACCCCGGTCGGGGTGTTTTTCGGACCCGACGGCCGCAAGGCTCCCGGCATGACGGTGCCGGACCCGTACTTCGGTGGTGTCGGGCCGGACCGCACCGGATGCACCGAGTGCGGTGAGTGTATGACCGGCTGTCGGCACGGCGCCAAGAACACCCTGGTCAAGAACTACCTCGGGTTGGCCGAAAAAGCTGGGGCGCAAGTCATTCCGATGACGACGGTGACCAGTTTCCGGCCCGGTCCGGACGGGGTGTGGCAGGTCGAGACGGTGCGGACCGGCCGGGTGCTGCGCAAGGACCGCCGCCGGTTCACCGCGCGTCAGGTGATCCTGGCGGCCGGCACCTACGGCACCCAGAAGTTGCTGTTCGCCATGCGTGACAGCGGCACGCTGCCGGAGATCTCCGATCGGCTCGGCATGCTGACCCGGACCAACTCCGAGTCGATCGTCGGCGCGGGCCGGATGGAGGCACGGCCGGATCTGGACCTCACTCACGGGGTGGCGATCACCTCGTCGATCCATCCGACTCCGGACACCCATATCGAACCGTGCCGCTACGGCAAGGGCTCCAACGCGATGGGTCTGCTGCAGACCCTGATGACGGACGGGCCCGGGCCCGGTGGCTCTGACGTGCCGCGCTGGAAGCAGTTGCTGCACAACGCCAGACAGGATCCGCGCGCCCTGCTGCGGATGCTCAGCCCGCGCCGGTGGAGCGAGCGCACGATGATCTCGCTGGTGATGCAGCACCTCGACAACTCGATCACCACCTACACCAAGCGGGGCCCGCTGGGCCGGCGGATGACCAGCAAGCAGGGCCACGGCGAGCCGAACCCGACCTGGATCCCGGTCGGCAACGAGGTGACCCGGCGGATCGCGAAGAAGATCGACGGCGTCGCCGGCGGCACCTGGGGCGAGCTGTTCAACATCCCACTGACCGCGCACTTCCTCGGCGGTGCGGCGATCGGCGACAGCCGGCAGACCGGCGTCATCGACCCGTATCAGCGGGTATACGGCTATCCCTCGCTCTACGTCACCGACGGCGCGGCCATCTCGGCCAATCTCGGGGTCAACCCGTCGCTGTCCATCACCGCCCAGGCCGAACGGGCCGCCGCACTGTGGCCCAACAAGGGTGAGCAGGACCAGCGACCGGCCCAGGGCGAGCCCTACCGGCGGATCTCGCCGGTGCCGCCCACACATCCGGTGGTGCCCGCAACGGCGCCGGGCGCGCTGCGCAGCCTGCCGATCATCCCGGTCAGTTCGGCCTGACCGCCGGTCCTAGACTGTGCCGGTGGATTCTGCAGCCCGTCCCGTTCTCGTGGTCGACTTCGGCGCTCAGTACGCCCAGTTGATCGCCCGGCGGGTCCGGGAGGCCCGGGTGTTCTCCGAGGTGCTTCCGCACACCGCCACCATCGAGGAGATCAAGGCCAGGGAACCCCGGGCGATCGTGCTGTCCGGCGGACCGGCCAGCGTGTACGCCGACGGCGCCCCCCAACTGGACCCGGCGATCTTCGACCTCGGCGTGCCGGTGTTCGGCATCTGCTACGGATTCCAGGCGATGGCCCAGGCCCTCGGCGGCACCGTCGAGCGCACCGGCACCAGCGAGTACGGCCGCACCGAACTCACTGTCGCGGGCGGCGAGCTCCATTCGGGCCTGCCGGGACTGCAACCGGTGTGGATGAGCCACGGCGACGCGGTGACCGCCGCGCCGGCCGGCTTCGAGGTGGTGGCCTCCAGTGCGGGTGCGCCGGTGGCCGCCTTCGAGGACCGGGCCCGCGGGCTGGCCGGGGTGCAGTACCACCCCGAGGTGATCCACACCCCGCACGGCCAGCAGGTGCTCAGCCGCTTCCTGCACGACTTCGCAGGTATCGCCCCGTCCTGGACCCCGGCCAATATCGCCGATGCCCTCATCGAAGGGGTGCGCGAGCAGATCGGCGACGGACGCGCGATCTGTGGATTGTCCGGGGGAGTGGACTCCGCGGTGGCCGCGGCATTGGTGCAGCGCGCCATCGGCGACCGGCTGACCTGTGTGTTCGTCGACCACGGCCTGCTGCGCGCCGGTGAGCGGGAGCAGGTGCAGCGCGATTTCGTGGCCGCCACCGGTGCCCGGCTGGTGACGGTCGACGCCGAGGGCCGGTTCCTCGAGGCGCTGTCCGGGGTGAGCAACCCGGAGGGTAAGCGCAAGATCATCGGCCGCGAGTTCATCCGCGCTTTCGAGGGTGCGGTGCGGGATCTGGCCGACGAGCACATCGAGTTCCTGGTCCAGGGCACTCTGTACCCGGACGTCGTCGAGTCCGGCGGCGGGACCGGGACGGCCAATATCAAGAGCCACCACAATGTCGGCGGACTGCCGCCGGATCTGAAGTTCTCTCTCGTCGAGCCGCTGCGCCTGCTGTTCAAGGACGAGGTCCGTGCGGTCGGGCGCGAACTCGGCCTGCCGGAGGATATCGTTGCGCGCCAACCCTTCCCGGGTCCGGGACTGGGCATCCGGATCGTCGGCGAGGTGACCGCCGGTCGGCTCGAGACGCTGCGTCGGGCGGATCTGATCGCGCGCGAGGAGCTGACCTCGGCCGGCCTGGACCAGCAGATCTGGCAGTGTCCGGTGGTGCTGCTCGCCGATATCCGCTCGGTCGGGGTCCAGGGCGACGGCCGCACCTACGGCCATCCGATCGTGCTGCGGCCGGTCTCCAGCGAGGACGCCATGACAGCCGACTGGACCCGGGTTCCCTACGACGTGCTCGAGCGCATCTCGACCCGGATCACCAATGAGGTGCCCGAGGTCAACCGGGTGGTGCTGGATGTGACCAGCAAGCCGCCGGGCACCATCGAATGGGAGTAATCCCCCACCTGCCGGACCCCTTGACGAGTGTCGCCGGGCAGGTGTTTACTGGCTGTATCGAACATATATTCGAAAATAGCCGGAGTCGATCGCAGGTGGAGGTAGCCGATGGCGGCGGCGATTGCCCTGGGCAGCGGGCGGCCCGACCGCGCTGAACAGCTGGAACAGCTGCGGCGCCAGATGGCGGCGGTATCCGGCAAGGTGGGTTCCCGGTGGCATGCCACGGAACCCGCGGAGCCCGCGGACGAGATTCTGCCACCCGCGGAATCTTTGCTGCCGGTCCCGGAATCGCTGGCTGAGGCGCTTCCGGCCGGGTTGCCGCGGGGAACGGTGGCGGTGCTTTCGGGGGCCCGTTCGCTACCGGTGGGTATCGCCGCCGCGGTGAGCGCCGCCGGCGGTCATGTGGCCATCGTCGGACTGCCGGACTTCGGGCTGCTGGCCGCCGCCGAGATGGGCGCGGACCTCAGCCGGCTGGCGATGGTCCCGCAACCGGGGTCCGATCCGGTCGAGGTGGCCGCGGTGCTGATGGACGGGATGGACCTGGTGCTGCTCGGCCTGGCCGGTCGCCGGGTACCGGCCACCCGGGCCCGGGCGGTGGTGGCCCGCGCCCGGCAGCGGGGCTGCACCCTGCTGATCGCCGGCGGGGATTGGCAGGGTGCGGCGATGCGAATGGAGGCCCGGGTGCGCGGTTACGAGATCACCGCGGGTACCGCCGGCGTCCCGGTGGCCGGCTGCGGCCGTATCGGGGGAGTGCGGTTGTCCGTCCGGGCCCGGCGCAGGACATGACCGCACGGGTGCTGGCGATCTGGTGCATGGACTGGCCGGCCGTCGCCGCCGCGGCGGCCGCCGGGTTGGCCCCCACCGCGCAGATCGCGGTCACCTGCGCCAACCGGGTGGTCGCCTGTTCGGCGGCGGCCCGCGAGGCCGGGGTGCGGCGCGGCCTGCGCCGGCGCGAGGCCCAGGCCCGCTGCCCGAAGGTGCACATCGCCGTGGCCGACCCGGCCCGTGACGCCCGGTTCTTCGAGGGCGTGATCGCGGCGGTGGACGATGTGGTGCCGCGCGCGGAGGTGCTGCGGCCGGGGCTGCTGGTGGTGCCGGTCCGCGGTGCGGCCCGCTACTTCGGCTCCGAGCAGGCCGCCGCCGAACGGCTGGTCGACGCCGTCGCCGCCGCCGGAGCGGAATGTCAGGCGGGTATCGCCGATCAGTTGGCCACCGCGGTGTTCGCCGCCCGGGCCGGCCGGGTGGTGCAGCCCGGCGGTGACGCCGGGTTCCTGGCGGGGCTGTCGATCCGGCAATTGTCGGCCGAGCCCAGCCTGTCCGGGCCGGGCCGGGGAGATCTTTCGGATCTGTTGTGGCGCTTGGGGATCCGTACCATCGGCGAGTTCGCCGCATTGCCACGTACGGATGTGGCCTCCCGGTTCGGCGCCGACGCGGTGGTGGCGCACCGGTTCGCCCGTGGCGAGCCGGACCGCGGACCGTGCGGACGGGAACTGCCGGCCGAACTCGAGGCGGTCCTGCACTGCGAGCCGCCGATCGAGCGGGTCGACGCCGCCGCGTTCGCCGGCCGGACGCTGGCCGCCGCCCTGCACCGCAGTCTCGAGGCGGCCGGGGTCGGCTGCACCCGGCTGGCCATCCACGCCGTCACCGCCGCCGGCGGGCAGGAGCGCAGCGACCGGGGGATAAGTCCAGGCGGCGAACTGAGCAGGGTGTGGCGGTGCGCCGAGCCGCTGACCGAGGACGCCACCGCCGACCGGGTGCGCTGGCAGCTCGACGGCTGGCTGACCTCCCGGAGAATCTCCGGCGCGGGCGGTCTCACCGGACCGGTGACCATACTGCGGCTGCAGCCGGTGGAGGTGGTGTCCGCGGAGGCACTTCAGCTGCCGCTCTGGGGCGGACTCGGGGAGGACGGTCGGCTGCGGGCCGGCCGGGCACTGGTCCGGGTGCAGGGCCTGCTGGGCCAGGAGGCGGTGCAGGTGCCGGTGCTCAGCGGCGGACGCGGGCCCGCCGAACGGATAACGCTGACCCCGTTCGGCGACGAACCGGTGCCCCGCGCCGCCCCGGACCGGCCCTGGCCCGGTCAGCTTCCGGAACCCTCGCCGACGGTGCTCCTCGACGACCCGATCGACCTCCTCGACACCCGGGGCGATCCGGTTCGGGTGACCGCCCGCGGGATGCTCAGCGCCGAACCGGTCCGACTGGACGGCCCCGGCTACCGGGGTGAACTCCAATGGTGGGCCGGCCCGTGGCCGGTGGACGAACGGTGGTGGGAGCAGTCCGGAGCAGGCCGCACCGCCCGGGCCCAGGTTCTGGTATCCGGCACTGCACTACTGCTGTGTTACCGCCAGCGCCGGTGGTATCTGGAAGGGGTCTACGAGTGAGCCAGTTCGTCGCGGAACCACTCCGGCCACGCCATCTTCTCGAAGGTCCTCGCGTCCACACAGACATGGACCATCGCCACCTCGGCGATCAATTCGGCACCACGCTCAATACCACGTTCGATGCGGAACCGGCTGCGCAGCGAGGTGTGTCCGGGCGGCTCGATCGTGACATTGACCATCAACTCGTCGTCGAATCGTGCGGGCCGGCGGAACTGCACCTCGGCGGCGACCACCACAAAGTCGATACCGCGTTCGGTCAGCCCCTGGTATCCGCCGGTCAGTGCGCGCAGGGCCTCGGTGTGCGCCATATCCGCCCAGGTCAGGTAGTGGGCGTTGAATACCCGGCCCTGCATATCGCACTCGACGTAGCGAACCCGCAGTGGCATCCCGAAGGGTGTGGCCGCGCTCAATCCGCTTCGATGGAGAAGTTGGTGATGCCGTCCCACTCCTTGAGGTCCCACCCGGTGACCGGGTTTCCGGTCAGGACGATCCGCCCGACGTTGGGTATCGGGTGGTCGTTCAACAGGGTCGGCTTGCCGTTTCGGGCATTCATCAGCGTCCACATCATCATCGACAGGCCACTGGAGAAGGCGACCGGCTTATCGGCTCCGCTGTCGTAGATCTTCTGCACCGCGCCGGTGAAGGCCCCGTTGAACTGGTTGCCGTTGACCGATCCCGGGATCCCGAACCTGCGGTCACCGTTGAGCCAGCCCTCCGGACCCAGCAGGAAGGTGCCGGAGGTGTCGGCCAGCGGAAGATCCTCGAACCAGCCTGCGGAGATCTCGTTGAGGCCCGGAAGCACCGTCACCTGCTCGCCGAGTGCCTTGGCCATCGGCTCCGCGGTCTGCTGGGTGCGCAACAACTCGGAGGCGAACACCCCGTCGTACTTGCCGCCCGATAACTTGTTCGCCAGCGTTTCGGCCTGCTCCCTGCCGACGTCGGTCAGTGGCGGACCCGGCACCGTGGAGGAGGCGATCTCGTCGGCGTTGGCTTCCGACTCGGCGTGCCGGATCAGGGTGAGTGTGACGGTTCGCAGGTCCGGGGTGGACTGGCCGCCGCAGCCGGCGAGCATCACGACCGCCGACAACGCCGCTATCACCGCGGACACTCTTCGAGACAGAGAAACGTGCATACCGACAGCCTGCCCTCTCGCACGCCCCCGCGGGGCAGAATTCGGGCGAGTGCACGATAGAGATCCTCGGCGCAAGATCCCCGACGACAGGAGTGGCAATGGCAATCGACCCCTCGGCAATCGGCGCGGTCACCGAACCCACGGTCTACGAGTGGACCGACCGCGACACCCTGCTCTACGCGCTCGGCGTGGGGGCCGGGACCGCCGACCTGGCGTTCACCACGGAGAACAGCCACGAGATTCCGCAGCAGGTGCTGCCGACCTTTGCAGTGATCTGCTGTATGGGGTTCGCCGCCGCACCGCTGGTGGGTTCGTTCAACTGGGGGATGCTGCTGCACGGTTCGCAGGAGATCCGGCTGTCCGGCCCGCTGCCGGCTGCCGGTGCGCTGTCGGTGGTCGCGGAGGTGGCCGATATCCAGGACAAGGGTGAGGGGCGCAACGGCATCATCATGCTGCGCGCCCGGGGCAGCGACCCGGCCACCGGCGTCCAGGTCGCCGAGACGCTGACCACCCTGGTCATCCGTGGCGCCGGCGGGTTCGGCGGCCAGCCGGGCCGGCGGCCTGCGGCCCCGGAGTTTCCGGAGCGCGAACCGGATGCCCGGATCGCGCTGCCGACCCGGGACGATCAGGCGCTGATCTACCGGCTTTCCGGGGATCGCAACCCGCTGCACAGCGATCCCTGGTTCGCCCGCGAGATGGCCGGCTTCCCGATGCCGATCCTGCACGGGTTGTGCACCTACGGGTTCGCCGGGCGGGCCCTGCTGGCCGAGTTGGCCGGCGGAGATGCGGCCAAGCTGACCGCGATGGCGGCGCGGTTCTCCGCACCGGTGTTCCCCGGCGAGACGTTGACCACGTCGATCTGGCGCACTGGGTCCGGTCGGGCGGTGTATCGCACCGAGGCCAGCGCGGCCGATGGGTCCAACACCCGCATCGTGCTCGACGACGGTGTCGCCGAGTACGCCGACTGAACGCTCAGACGACCCCGCCGACGAGGCGGCCGATGGCGTAGGTGACCGCCATCGCCAGCGCACCGCCGATCACCACCCGCTGCGTCGCCCGCACCGGGTCGGCGCCACCGAGCCGGGCACTGACCCAGCCGGTGATGCCCAGCGCGATCAGGACGGCCACGAAAGTGATGGGGATGCGCGCCGACGGTGGCGGCAGCAGGATGGCCAGCAACGGCAGCATCGCCCCAACGGTGAACGACACCGCCGAGGAGATCGCGGCATGCCACGGGTTGGTCAGTTCGTCCGGGTCGATACCCAGTTCGATGTCGATATGGGCGGCGAACGCATCGCGCTCGGTCAGTTCCTCGGCCACCGAGCGGGCGGTCTCCGGTGAGAGGCCCTTCGCCTCGTAGAGCCCCACCAGCTCGTTGAACTCGGCCTCGGGTTCCTCGGCGAGTTCGCGGCGTTCCTTGGCCAGCAGCGCCATCTCGGTGTCGCGCTGAGTGCTCACCGAGACGTACTCGCCGAGCGCCATCGACAGCGCGCCGGCGGTCAGCCCGGCGATCCCGGCGGTCAGGATGTGCCCGCGGTCGATGGTGGCGGCGGCCACCCCGATCACGATGCCGGCGACCGAGACGATGCCGTCGTTGGCGCCGAGTACCCCGGCGCGTAACCAGTTGAGTTTGTTGTTGAGAGAGCCGACGTGCGGCTCGGAGGGATGGGAGGCCTCAGTTGTCACCCGTTCAGGGTAGAGCCCTCGCCGTAGTGTCGCGCGATTTCCTCTGCTCCGGCCCAGCCCGCATACGTCGGCCGGTGCGGCCACCCTTCCGGGGAGTCCTGCCAGTCTTCCTGCCGCCCCCAAGGCAGCACGTCGATGAGTCCGAAGACGTGGCCGAGTTGTTCGATGCCGCGCCCCGCGGTGTGCCAGGTCCGATAGACGGTTTCGCCGTGCCGCAGAAAGACGTTGATCCCGAAACCCTGGCCGGGCGCGGCGTCCACATCGGCCCCGAACGGGCTCTCCGAGGACGAGTACCAGTCGAACTTGTTGCCGACCCGGGCTTTGTAGGCCAATGCCTCCTCGATTGGCCCGTTGGTGACGATGACGAACCGGGCGTCGTAGTTCTCCAGGAACGCCAGCCGGGTGAATTGCGAGGTGTATCCGGTGCACCCGGTGCACTGCCACTGGGCCCCGTCCGTCCACATGTGGTGGTAGACGATGAGTTGGGAACGACCGTCGAACACCTCCGCGAGGCGGACGGGTCCGTTCTCCCCGATCAGGGTGTAATCGGGCATCTCGACCATCGGTAGCCGGCGACGCTGGGCGGCGATTGCGTCGAGTTCCCGGGTCGCGGTCTTCTCCCTCTCCCGCAATTGCCCGAGGGCATCGCGCCAGGTCTGCTGATCGACCACTGGAGGCAAGGACATGTCGTCATTCTTTCCGCCGCGACCCCACTAGTCATTAGAACACATGTTCGATACCGTTGGCTGATGGGCTGGGATGACGGGCCGCCGAGTTGGGCCGAAATGGAGCGGGTGCTCAACGGCCGACCTCCACTGGCCCGGGACCACGCCGGTGACCCGCCACCGCCCCGCTCCGGGCGCCGGCTTTCCGCGGTGCCCTACGCCGAGTTGCACACCCATTCCGCATTCAGCTTCCTCGACGGTGCCAGCACCCCGGAGGAACTCGTCGAGGAGGCCGCCCGGCTGGATCTGCGTGCGATCGCGCTCACCGACCACGACGGCCTGTACGGAGTGGTGCGCTTCGCCGAGGCGGCCGCCGAATTCGGGATGCGGACGGTATTCGGCGCCGAACTGTCGCTGGGGGACACCCATCTGCTGGTGCTGGCCCGCGGTCCGGAGGGGTACCGGCGGCTGTCCCGTGAACTGGCCGCCGCGCACCTAGCCGGTGGCGAGAAGGGTAACCCGCGTTACGACTACGACGCCCTGACCGAGGCGGCCGGCGGACACTGGCACATCCTGACCGGCTGCCGCAAAGGGCAGGTGCGCCAGGCATTGTCGATCGGGGGGCCGGGTGCGGCCGCTGAGGCGCTGGCCGACCTGGTGGACTGTTTCGGGCCGGGGAGGGTCAGCATCGAGCTGACCCGGCACGGCACACCGGTCGATGACGAGCGCAATGCCGCGCTGGCCGGGCTCGCGCCGCGGTTCGGCGTCGGGGTGGTCGCCACCACCGCGGCGCACTTCGCCGAGCCCGACCGCGGCCGGCTGGCGATGGCCATGGCGGCGATCCGGGCCAGGCGGTCCCTCGATGAGGCGGCCGGCTGGCTGGCACCGCTGGGCGGGTCGCACCTGCGGTCCGGGGAGGAGATGTCGCGATTGTTCGTCCAGCATCCCGATGCCGTCGCCGCCGCCGCCGACCTCGGTGAGCAGTGCGCGTTCGAGCTGGCACTGATCGCCCCGCAACTGCCCCCGTTCGACGTTCCCGACGGGCACACCGAGGACAGCTGGTTACGCGAACTGGTCATGCTCGGCGCCGCGCAGCGCTACGGCCCGCGGGCCGGTGCGGCGCGGGCCTATGCGCAGATCGAACGGGAACTCGACGTCATCGCACAACTGAACTTCCCCGGCTATTTCCTGGTGGTGCATGACATCACGCAGTTCTGCCGGCGTAACAACATCCTGTGTCAGGGCCGTGGATCGGCGGCCAATTCGGCGGTCTGTTACGCCCTCGGTGTCACCGCCGTGGATCCGGTCGCCAACGGGTTGCTGTTCGAGCGGTTCCTCTCACCGGCCCGGGACGGTCCGCCCGATATCGATATCGACATCGAGTCGGATCTGCGCGAGCAGGTCATCCAGTACGTCTACGCCCGCTACGGCCGCGATTACGCCGCGCAGGTCGCCAACGTCATCACCTACCGCCGCCGCAGCGCGGTCCGGGATATGGCCCGGGCGCTGGGTTTCTCGCAGGGCCAGCAGGACGCCTGGAGCAAGCGGGGCGAGGATGTCCCCGAGGCGGTGCTCGACCTGGCCGCGCAGATCGCCGACCTGCCGCGGCATCTGGGTATCCACTCCGGCGGCATGGTGATCTGCGACCGGCCGATCGCCGATGTGTGTCCGGTGGAATGGGCCCGGATGCCCGGCCGCAGCGTGCTGCAGTGGGACAAGGACGACTGTGCGGCAATCGGTTTGGTGAAGTTCGACCTGCTCGGCCTCGGCATGCTCTCGGCGCTGCACTACGCCATCGACCTGGTCGCCGAGCACAAGGGCATCGAGGTGGATCTGGCCCGTCTCGATCTGTCCGAGCCGGGCGTCTACGAGATGCTGCAGCGCGCCGACTCGGTCGGGGTGTTTCAGGTCGAATCCCGGGCCCAGATGGCCACCCTGCCGCGACTGAAGCCGCGGGTGTTCTACGACCTGGTGGTCGAGGTGGCGCTGATCCGTCCCGGCCCGATCCAGGGCGGCTCGGTGCATCCTTATATCAAGCGGCGCAATGGCCTCGAGCCCGTCGTCTACGACCATCCGTCGATGGAACGGGCATTGCGAAAGACGTTGGGTGTCCCGCTGTTCCAGGAGCAGCTGATGCAACTGGCGGTCGACTGCGCGGGCTTCACGGCGGCCGAGGCCGACCAGTTGCGCCGGGCCATGGGGTCCAAGCGGTCCACCGCCAAGATGCGGCGGCTGCGGGACCGGTTCTACACCGGGATGGCCCAGCGCCACGGCATCACCGGTGAGGTGGCTGACCGGATCTACGAGAAGCTCGAGGCGTTCGCCAACTTCGGCTTCCCGGAAAGCCATTCGCTGTCCTTCGCCTCGCTGGTGTTCTACTCCTCCTGGTTCAAGTTGCATCATCCGGCGGCGTTCTGCGCGGCGCTGCTGCGGGCCCAACCGATGGGTTTCTATTCGCCGCAGTCGCTGGTCGCCGACGCCCGCCGACACGGCGTGCTGGTGCATGGTCCGTGCGTGAATGCCAGCCTGGCACACGCCACGTGTGAGAACGCCGGACTCGAGGTCCGACTGGGTCTGGGCGAGGTCCGCACTATCGGGGCGGATCTTGCCGCCCGTATCGTCTCCGAGCGTCAGGCCGGCGGCCGGTATTCCTCGCTGCTGGATCTGACCGGCCGGGTGCAACTCTCGGTTCCCCAGACTGAGGCGCTGGCCACCGCCGGCGCGCTGGGCTGTTTCGGGATCACCCGCCGGGAGGCGCTGTGGGCGGCCGGTGCGGCCGCCGCCGAACGTCCGGACCGGCTGCCGGGGGTGGGATCGTCCTCGCATGTTCCGGCGCTGCCCGGCATGAGCGCGGCCGAACTGGCCGCCGCGGACGTGTGGGCCACCGGCGTCTCGCCGGACAGCTACCCGACCCAGTTCCTGCGCGCCGATCTCGATGAACTCGGGGTCACCCCGGCCGAGCGGCTGCTGTCGGTTCCGGACGGTACCCGGGTGCTGATCGCCGGGGCGGTCACCCACCGGCAGCGGCCGGCGACGGCGCGCGGGGTGACCTTCATGAACATCGAGGACGAGACCGGCATGGTCAACGTGCTGTGCACACCCGGGGTGTGGGAGCGGCACCGGCGGGTGGCCCAGACCGCGACGGCGCTGCTGATCCGCGGTCAGGTGCAGAACGCCACCGGTGCGGTGACGGTGGTGGCCGAGCGGATGCGACCGCTGAGAATGGCGGTCGGCTCCCGGTCCCGGGACTTCCGCTAACGGATAGTCTCCGATCATGAGACTCAACCTCGACGCCGACGACGTACTCACCACCACCCGATCGGTGCGCAAGCGCCTGGACTTCGACAAACCGGTGCCCCGCGAGGTGTTGATGGAGTGCCTGGACATCGCTCTGCAGGCGCCCACCGGCTCCAACGCCCAGGGCTGGCAGTGGATGTTCGTCGAGGACCCGGCCAAGAAGACGGCGCTGGCCGATATCTACCGGACCAATGCCACCCCCTACCTGGATCTGCCGAAGCCGGTACGCGGCGATATCCGCGACAACCAGATGGATGCCGTGATGAACTCGGCCAAATACCTCAACGAGAACTTCGAGAAGGCGCCGGTGCTGATGATCCCGTTGCTCGAGGGTCGTCCGGAGGGATTCGACGCCGGTATGCAGGCGTCCTACTGGGGTTCCCTGCTGCCGGCGGTCTGGAGCTACATGCTGGCATTGCGCGAACGCGGCCTCGGCTCGGCCTGGACCACCCTGCACCTGATCGGCGAGGGCGAGAAGCAGGCCGCCGACCTGCTCGGCATTCCCTACGAGCGCTACACCCAGGGAGGGTTGTTCCCGATCGCCTACACCAAGGGCACCGACTTCAAGCTGGCCAAGCGGCTGCCCGCCGAGCAGCTGACACACTGGGACACTTGGTGATTCAGTCGGCGAAGCCGTTCTGCCGCCACGCTTCATAGGCGGCCACCGCCGCGGCGTTGGAGAGGTTCAGTGAGCGCCGCCCGGGCAGCATCGGAATCCGCACCTGTTCGGTGATGCGCGGGTCGGCCAGCGTCTCGGCCTCCAAGCCGGTGGGCTCCGGTCCGAACATCAGCACATCGCCGGGCTGATAGACGACATTGGCGAACGACTTCTCGGCGTGCGCGGTAAAGGCGAACACCCGCGCCGGGCCGATCGTCTCCCACGCCTCGGGCAGGGACCGGTGCACGGTGACCGAGGCCAGGTCGTGGTAATCCAGGCCTGCCCGGCGCAGTTTCGGTTCGGACAGGTCGAAACCCAGCGGCTCGACCAGGTGCAGTGCGCAACCCGTTGCAGCGACCATCCGGATCGCGTTGCCGGTGTTGGGCGCGATGCGCGGTGAGTAAAAAAGTATGTGGAACATGAACGACGGAACCGCTAACGGTTCTGTTCGTCGATCAATCTCTGGATCAGATCGGCGATGTGCTGCTGCCCGCCAGCGGTTGCCTCCAGCGTGCCGCGCATCTCGGCGAAACCTCGATCGACGTGAGTGCGGAGGTCGCCGAAGTCCTCACGGAGGGCAGTGAAACTCGCTGTCGTAGCGTTGCGGAAGTCGCGGATCTCGGCTCTGTTCTCGGTGACGTCCCGGTCGGTCGTCTCCAGTGCGTTAACGCGCCCCTCGAGATTCTCCTGACTCACGGGGTAGAGACTACCGGCGCGGTCAGTCCGGCAGTGCCTCTCAGCGCGGGCCCTGTGGACAACGGGCCCTGTGGACAGAGAGCGAAGAGTGTGCGAATCGTGATGTGCGGGGAGTGCAGGAAAGCATCAGGCGCTTGGCTTCGGTGTTGAGAGCGGTTCTTTGCCGAGTTCAGCTTCCTCAGCAGGGGAAAGGCCTGGTGTCGAACAAGTGCGCCCCGGCTATGGGTTGTTCCGGTCGATCAGCGACTCGATGAGCTCCGCTATCCGCTGCTGGCCCGCAGCGGTCGCGTCGAGCCTGCCGCGCATCTCGGCGAACCCGCGATCAACCTGCTCGAATCCGCGATCAACCTGGGTGAACCGTCTGTCGACGTGAGTCCGCAGATCGACGAAGTCCTGTCGTAGCGCGTTGAAACTCGCGGTCGTGGCGCCACGAAAATCGCGAATCTCGGCTCGGATCTCGCTGACGTCGCGGTCGGCCGCACCGGCAAGCACCCTGGCTGCTGCGGCGTCTTGTTCGACTGCCTGGAGGCGTCGTTTGATTTCACCGAGATCATCCTGACTCACAGCGAAAAGGCTACCGCCGAAGCGGGCACGGCGGTCGCTCTCCGACTCGGTGCCTGGGGATACCTCAATGGCTGGGGATACGGCCGCGTTAGGGCTGAGGTTCAGCGTCCGACAGTGTTCTTTACGGTGGTGCCGTCTTTGACGATGAGCACGATGGTGCGGTCCGGGTCGGCGAGCACGGAGAGGTCTTTGGTGGGATCGCCGTCGACCAGGAGGATGTCTGCCCATGCCCCGGCAGTTATCTCACCGAGTCGCGCCGACCGGTAGGGATCGCGTTCACCGGCCATTCGGAACAGCGCGGCATTGCCCGAGGTGACCATCTTGAGCGCGTCGACCGTCGTGAAGTACTCGCCCAGACGGGTCATCATGTCGCTCTGCCGATAGGTGTTCTCGGGTTCGAACAGTAGGTCGGTACCCCAGGCGAGTTTCACCCCGTGTTTCCCGGCCCACCGGTACACCTGCCCGGTGCCCTCGCAGACCTGGCGGTTCTTCGCGGCCCGGTCCGGATCGGGGAAGGTGTGGTCGTGCTCGGCGAAAGGTTGCGTTGAAAGCCACACATCGCGTTCGGCCAGCATCGCGATGGTGGGTTCATCGGCCAGGTGGCCGTGTTCGATGGACGTCACGCCCGCCTCCACCGCCCGGTGGATGCCGGCGACGGTGTAGACGTGGGTCGCCACATACGTGCCGTAGTCCTCGGCCGCCTGCACCGCGGCCCGCAATTCCGCAGGCGTGAATTGCAGCGTGTAGAGCGGGTCGTAGGCCGATGCCACCCCACCGCCGGCCATCAGCTTGATCTGGGACGCGCCGAGTTTGAGCTGTTCGCGGACCGCGGCCAGCACCCGGTCCGGGCCGTCGGCGACCCGCAGGAAGCCGATCTGTTCGGCGCGGGATTCCCTGCCGCCCAACGCGGTCGGGGGCTCGAAGGGAAAACCGAAGTCGCCGTGACCGGCCGTCTGGGAGATCGCCGCCTGACTCGGGTAGATCCGCGGACCCAGACCCGGCTCGGCGTCGATGACCTTCTTGATGCCGATGGTGTCCCCGGCCATATCGCGAACCGTGGTGAACCCGCGCAGCAGGGTGTCCTTGGCCCGGGCCAGGGTCGCCGCCGCCAGCTGGGTCTGGGTGGCGGTGATCAAGTCGAGCATGGTGTTCGCCATACCCACCAGATGGACGTGGGCGTCGGTCATGCCAGGCATCAGTACGCGTCCGGCCCCGTCGATGACGGCCGTACCGGGACCCTCGGCGATCGGGGCGGTGTCGACCGCCGCGATGGTGCGGCCCTCGACCAGCACATGACCGGCGAACAGGTGATCGGAGATGCCATCGAAGATCTGCACGTTTTTGATGAGCAACCGAGTCGGCCGAGAGTCCTTACTCACGAGGATCTCTCAGCGTCGGCTGTTGCCTCCGCATCGTCGTCAGCCTCAGCCTCGGGTATCGCCTCGGCGTCATCCCCGGCATCGCCGGTATCCCCGGTGTCCTGGTCACGCCCTATCAACGTCGCACCGGTCAGATAGATCACCACGAAGATGAACGTCGCGACCAGGCTGAACCCGCCCGCCCAGTACGCCAGCAACAGTGCGATGACACAGGCCGCGAGCCACCACCCCTGCAGCCGCTTCGCCTCCATGCGGCGAAATGGTACCGACGATAATGTCAGCCATGTCGCAATGGTCGGATCGTGAATTCACCGGCCACGATTTCCTGGACGAGGACCTGTCCGGTCTGCGCACCGAGCGGGTCATCTTCACCGAGTGTGACTTCGGCGGAGCCACCCTCGCCGAGTCGGTCCATCTCGGATCGGCGTTCCGGAACTGCCGATTTTTGCGGACCACATTGTGGCACAGCACTTTCCGGAACTGCAGCATGCTGGGCTCGACATTCGAGGACTGCCGCTTCCGCCCCATCGTCTGTGACGAGGTGGATTTCACCCTCGCGGTCCTGGCCGGTGCCGATCTGCGAGGGGTGGACCTGTCCGGCTGTCGGCTGCGGGAGGCCTCGCTGGTCCGCGCCGACCTTCGAAACGCGGTGCTGGCAGGCGCGGACCTCACCGGTGCCCGAACCGAGGGTCTGCGCCTGCAGGGTGCCGACCTGCGTGGCGCCCGCCTCGATCCCACGCTGTGGACCACGGCGGCGTGCCGGGGTGCGCGCATCGACATCGTCCAGGCCCTGGGTTTCGCCGCGGCGCACGGTCTCGACGTGAGGGGCGAGTAGGCGTTGTCCACAACGGCGGGTTCATCCACAGTCGATGATCG
>Ga0209986_10000340_pt1 | contig 44239 bp, 50 predicted proteins | sample BlataG_FD_183168 | JGI IMG/M metagenome (GOLD analysis project Ga0209986, IMG submission 183168) | Deep subsurface microbial communities from Black Sea to uncover new lineages of life (NeLLi) - Black_00105 metaG (SPAdes) (version 2) | ecosystem: Environmental > Aquatic > Marine > Oceanic >... | reverse complement strand
GCGGATAAGGTAGGAATCGTGAGGGGATGGGTTGGAAAATTGAAGTGAGAAGGAGAAGCATGAAAGAGATGTCGTTGTCGTCTCATTTTGACTTGAGTAATTGCGTCTTCTAACACTTCAATTGGCGATTCTTACCTTTGGTATCTTTTTAGGAGGTGGTTCTGTACCCTGTTCTATGGCTTTAGAGTCTTCTTTTTGGCGTTTCTGGCGTTCTTGCTTCTTCTTTTTATTCTTCTCATGCCTAAGTTGGTTATATTGTTTGGAGCGGACCTGCTTGTTTCTAATATGTGAAGTCTTCTGTCCTATGGTGGCTGGTTCTTTTGAGCTAGATGGATCGACATCATCTTTATCTCCAGTTATTTTTCGTTTCCCCATCTCTGATTTTCGAAGAACTTGCGTTCCAAAATACTCTTATTCCGGCTTCTTTATACTATGTAAGACGTCTAGATATGTTTGAGTTTAATGGATATTTGAAACTATGCAGTAATTGGCCAGGGCAGCTGGTCTTAAATGGTCAGCCGACGGTCGTCGAAAAAATTGAGGAGATAAAATCTCAAATTCAATCACCGTGTCTTCATTCCTTCCAAACCAACCAATTTGATGAACCCAAGAAAGAACAATACACAACTGCATTTGGTTTTCAACTACCCTTACCCGTTCAATCAACAAAGAACAAAGTCATGGTGTTGTTGCCGAAATCAATAGGTATGCCAATATTTACGCTGTTATTGCGCTCATCCAACTATCCAAATACCTCAAAAATTCGAATAGGTATTGGGTGACACCCTTATATATGCGATTCCGGCTATTTATCCACACATACATGACATCATTTCTCACCCCACCCCACTCCCCCGTCTTTCCCTCTGCTCTTTGTGCAGCCCCCTCTTCAACATCATCTCTTCCCTTCTCCCCAAGATTAACAACCCCAACTGTATCCATCACCACTAGAAGAACCCTACACAACACACCAAGAAGACACCGCCACCAACAACGCAATGACCGTTTCCCATCAACTCAAGCCACAGCAGCAGCAGCCTCAACACAATCACCCCCACCATCATCATCATCATCAGATGGGCAAGGCCACGTTGCTCTCTTACAAGGCCTCGGCCAAGTCGGAGATGTTCCTTCCTCCCACATGCCTTGGCTCCTCCGCCTCTCCCACATCCGCTCCAGAATCACAGGAGGAGGAGACAGCAATACCGCTCTCCAAGAATCAGCTCGGGGCGCTCTCCTATGGAAGGCAGCTCTAGAACGAGGCCTCCTCCCTGACGACGCCGCCATTCAACAAATGATGAAAGAAACAGCCAACACCCTGGTAGCTGGCCATACCCTTGAAGAACTCAGATGGCCAGAAGAACCACTAAGAGCGGTACTAATCCGTAGCTTGTCTCGATTAGGTGTTGCACGATTTGCGCAAAAGTACCCTGCAGTTAGACAGACACTGATATTGAATTTGTTAGAGTTGATATGTCGGTATTACAAGAAGGTACTGGGGGAAGAGGAGGTGGTGGAGAGAGAGGTTGATGGGTCGGGGAATATATACAGGACAGTGGCGGAGTTAAAGGCGGAGGAGGAGGCTAGGAGGTTGGTTAGGGGGACTCAAGAAAGGAGGAACCCTAACCAAGTTAACGGGGGTAGAGTGAATCCAAATCAAGTTGGAGCAGCAGCAGCAGCAGGAGGAGGAGGAGGAGCATTAGCTGCTTCTACTACTAACATTCAGCAACAACAACAAAAAGAAGAAGATGTGGAAGAGTTTGATGAAGAAGAACGCGCCAGCTGGAGTAGAGAACATAAAGAAGCTCAACTCCTAGTGTCAGAGCTCGTCTCAAAATGGAAGGTTCCTATCTCTACTTTGTCACGAGCTGGTAGAGCTTTTGAAGGGCTAGAAGCTCTTCTTGGAGGAGGAGAGTTCCAAGTGGGCGGCGGTATATGGGCAAGAAAGGGGTGGGGAGAAATGGATAGTTTGAGGAGCAAACTTGAAGACTTGAAAGAACTGAGAGACTTGGTGAGGAGCCTGGGGAGAGGAGGAGGGTGGGGGCCATTGCGTAGAGCCCCTGTGCAGAGACTTGATATGGGCGGACGTCCTGGATTGTTGAGAACGGTGCTGGAAGCACAAGAAACAAGGGGACTGACTAGATCGGATGATATTTCTCGTCTGCTCCCCAGTGAAGCGGCACTGCTGGCTAGAGGAAGAACGGTGCGTCAAGCTAGGTTGCTGTTTTATCAGAAATTCGCTGAAAAGGGGCTGCAGACGTATGAAAGAGATGGCTGGGGAGAGTTTCCTACACAGATCAACCCTGATAGAAGAGAAATCAGACCTACTGCTGACCGTGGACCTATTCTATTATGTGTCGATACATCTGGCTCGATGAGGGGAGCCAGAGAGACGGTGGCCAAAGCCCTGACGCTGGAATGCATGAGAGCAGCCAAGGTTCAAGAGAGAGGGTGCTATGTGTTTGGCTTCTCTGGTCCCCAAGAAGTTAGGGAACTAGAGCTCAATATGGATTTAAAGAGTATCAACAACTTGTTGGAGTTCTTAGAGAAACCATTCAACGGGGGGTCTGATTTCAATGCCCCCGTGTTGAGGTGCTTGGACAGACTGCACGACGCAAAGTGGGCTAATAGCGACATCCTGCTGGTGAGTGATGGTGAGCTGAGGCAGCCTGGGGGGGACATTATGCGAAAGTTATCTGGAGCTAAACAAGGCATGGGCCTTAGAGTACATGGTCTTATATTAGGTAGTCCAGAAACGAAAAGAGCAGACCCAGCAGTGCTACGAGGCCTATGCAGTCAGACGTTGCCCAACGGTAAGACAGAGACTATTATTCACGAGTTTGAGAGCTGGTCTAGTGTGAACAAGGACGAATCATTGAAGTTTGATTGGGATGATGAGGTGGGGAATGTAAAGAGGAGGGAAGCTGGGTTGAAGTTGGAAAAGTGGAGGCAGCAGGAGATTAAGCGGAGGAGAGGGGTCAAGGTGGCGCTGAAGAAGGAAGGAGGCGGTGGTGGGGTGGACAAAATGGCAAGAATGCCTGGTAAGAATGAGACTTTTGCTGAGCCAAAGACAGGAGGTGGTAAGCCAGATAAGATGATGAGGATGCCTGGTAAGAATGAGACATTTAATGAGAAATAGAGTTGTTTATTTGTAGTAAATAAAGTAAGCTAGGAAGGAGACATTGGAACAGTAGGTGTGTTGGAGCGACCAGTTGAGCATTGATTGGGTCAGAAGAATATGAAGGATGATGAGATACAGACGATGGTTGCTGCAATTGCTCATTTCGACGATATATTCAAGTATAGGTACTTCCATACATACCGATTACATACACACGCTATGAAAGCGTTGCTCGTAATTGATATGCAGAATGATTTCTGTCTTCCAGATGCCATCTTGTGCGTGAAACAAGGAATGCAGTGTCTTCCCAAGGTACAGGAAGCTGTAACAATATGTCGTCAAAAGCAGCATTACGTCATTTGGGTTATTAGAAGCCATGATCGACAAGGTGCGTTTTCTGAGAAACTGAGCTCCACCGACTTACAAAAGGCTACCGTTTTCTCCTACACACCATTACACGACTCAAACCCCCCGAACCCAACCCCCAACACCTTGCCCTTTCAGGTCTAGATGTAGAAAAATTCAGACAGAATCTATACACTGATGGCCCGGGAGCCACAGTATCCAACACCCCAGGAGCCGCTCTCATCTCCCCTCTCTCCCCCCTCCCACTCTCAGAACCCACCATCGTCAAAACTAGATTCTCCGCCTTTTTTGCCACCAATTTAGATCTCCTCCTACGGAGGTTAGGCATCACAGAAGTCATATTAGCTGGAGTACAAACCCCTAATTGTATTAGAGCCACTGCATTTGATGCCTTAGCCTTGGATTACGATGTGACGGTGTTGTCGGATGGTACGGGGGCGGCAAGCGATCAGGTGCATCAGAGTAATTTAATGGATATGATTAATGTTGGGATTAGAGTTATACCAACTAGTAGTATTGACTAATTGTTTACAAATTGTATTTGCTTTTGTTCCCTATAGAAATAAAATGTGTCTGATACATGTACTACAAGAAAACTGGTCGTCAAAATGAACCAAAAAAAAACCAAAATGCAACAACAATTTACTATAACTATCAGTATTAAAATAGTTCATTTCTTTTTTTCTCTCTTCTCTACTCTATTTGCTGACCAAAGCACTCTTCACCTCCAACAAAGCAGGCAGTTCATCAGCATACAAGTCAGGATGTATGCTGTTCGCAGGGTCCATCAGCACCTCCTCAGTGGTCACACCACTCAAAACCAACATGGTAGTCAATCCACCATTCTTACCAAACATAATATCAGTATCCAATCTATCTCCAACCATACATATCTGCTCTCTCTTTAGGTTGAACTTATCAGCAATATTTCCCAACATGAAATCACTGGGTTTGCCCACCACGGTAGGCTCCCGCTTGGTGGAGCCTCTGATGGCGCCGACCATGGAACCGTTGCCGGCCCACTCCTGAGCGTCAGTTAGGTGAGTGACGGCGTCGAGGTTGGTGGCGATGAACTCGCAGCCGGGGTTTTCTCTGATACAGAGGGTGGCCATTTGGATCTTGTGGTAGTTGATGTTTCTATCAAATCCAACGACGACAGCGGCCACGTCGTGATCATGTTCAAGAAACATGCCCGGAGTGAGTTCTACTCTTTTATCGGCATCTTCTGGGCCGCCGATGTGTTTGATTCCTTTGAGGTCCAATTCTTCTTGGATGCCTATTTCTCCTACTACGTAGACTTTCTTGTCTTTGGGGAAGTTGGTGGCTTCCAGGTAGGCTGCAGCTGCATAGGAGGAGGAATAGATCTCCTCTGCGTTGACCTTCAGGCCTAACGAGATGAATTTTTTGAGGTACCCGGCACGTGATTTGGTGGAGTTGTTGGTGACAAAGATGAGCTGTTTACCGAGGGATCTGAGCATGTCCAGGGTTTCAGGGACTCCAGGGATGACAGAGTCACCTCTCCAGATGACACCGTCGCAATCAAAGATGAAGCAGTCGACTTTTTGAATCAAAGCCTTCTTATCTTCCATTGTGGCTTTTCTGGCTGTAGATGTGTATGTGTAGATAGAGGGTGAAAGTCACGGTGTGTTGGCTCGGGTTAGTATAATATGTATGTCAGTGTGAGTGAAGGTCAGAGAGAGAGAGAGAGAGAGAGAAGGAGCATTGTGTTGGTTTAGGGGTCGGGTCGGAGGAGAATGGGGGAGTCTACTATTGGTAAAGACGACAGGATGTCCAAGATACTACCGAATGCACACGACAACTGCTCTCCTATATCAACCTATCACAGCTGAAGGGGCAATGTGGGTAAAGATAAAGCAGACTTACGTTGGGTGCTTCCATTTCCTTGAGCATGGATTGTCATCTTGGCACTTCTTTGAGCAACTGATGATCTGTTCAACTTAAAATTTGCCTTTTTTGTGTGTATAGCAGTCTTTTGAAATGAAATATTCTTGAAAATGGTGGTATTGGTGGGAGATGGCTGCGATCTCTGCAGCGAGAGACGAATGCTAGAGTTCATTTAATGATTGAGAGATACCAATTAGAGTGCAGAATAGATATTCTGTATTAGAATGGATAAGGATGGCTTATTCTCGAGCTTATCTTGTTTCAAATGCCAACGTCTCAGTCGCTCACTGATTGGCCAAAAAAATGTCGAAATAACTTGGAGTGCAACATAATTTAAAACATACCCAGAAATAATGAAGTTATAGACAGTCTGTAAAACCACTTATCAACTCAACTAGCTGTAGTCGACTAACTATTGGATCATTTTCAAAGCCTTCTGATTTGTATCTGACGTTATACTTATAAATACAATCAAACCAGTTCTCCATAAATAATGGCAGAAGAAGATAGCACGGTAAAGGAACCACTTGACTTGGTTCGCCTGAGTTTGGACGAAAAGATTTATGTCAAATTAAAGGGTGACCGTGAACTCCGTGGCAAACTACACGTAAGTCCTTCATGCATGATCATGGTTCACACTTACAGTACGAATCACAAACTTCATCCTCTTTCAGTTCTCCCCTGCACAACAAGGAGATAGATGCAATCAATCAATCAGCCGACCTCCCACCGCCCTTCTCTTCGCTTTCTCACCCTCTCCCGCTCACTCCCTCTCTAATCACAGGCTTATGACCAACATTTAAACATGATCCTAGGAAATGTAGAAGAGACAATCACCACAGTAGAAGTAGATGAAGAGACATTCGAAGAAATCATTAAAATCAACAAGAGAATGGTACCTTATTTATTTGTCAGAGGAGATGTCGTCACCCTCATCAGTCCTACCCTAAGAAGCTGATCATTGTCATTACAATTAGAACTATATTTGTATAGTTAACAAATGTAAGGAGAAACACCACCACATTACAATTATAGATATACAGATAGCCACATCACCTCTTATTACTTCGCCCGCCACTGTGACCATTAATTGGACGCAGCAATGTTGGCGATGACGTCAACGAGTGAGGAGGAGACTGCTGCTGCTGACTATTATTTCCCTTTTGTAATGTAGCATAATCTTCCTGAGTATGCATCATAGATTCACTGGTATATTCAGTACCATCCACATTAATTGAAACTTCACCTGGAGTACCGTTAGCAGTCCCTCCTTTAGGTGACAGAGATGAAGAAGAAAGGCCAACACCACTCCCACCAGAGGTACCCAGGGCGGTGGTAGCTTTGGATGGAACCTTCTTCTGATTGACCTTCATAGGAGGGAGTCCTTTTCTAACTTGTAATTCAAATCCTCTATCCAACAGCGCTCTTCTGCATCTGTCTGCCACTGCAATGCATCTCTTCTCTCCAGTTTCCAGCAAGAAACTGACCAGATCGGACAGAGTCCCGGGTGTGATGGTTGGTTTATCGCCGGCAAGGACGAGTCGGGTTTGTTGGTCAACTGCCAGTCCTGCTGCCTGTTTCTTTGCTTCTAATGCTCCTCTAAGCAGTTCCCAACGTCGGATGGCTAATAAACTGTACAGTGCGGCGATAGCCATTGCTATCAATGTTGCTGGTCCAGTGAATGCAAGAATATATTGGTTTTGAGTTTGAACGGCTGGTTGACAAAGGTTGGTACTCAATGCATGGCACCCAGCACACTGACCGTCATTACTCAAATCATCACTCGTACAGCTCCCATCCAGTGCACATTGGCATGATTGGCATCCTACAAATGCCAGCTGCACTAGGTTGCATTTGAGAGACAGTGTCAGCCATAGGCTGAACCAGTAGACGCCCAGGGCACCTCCAATCAGGCAGGTCCCTAGGATGTGGAGGGCGGCCAGGATGGTGCTCATCATCATGTGAGCTACAGCTCCCAGGAGAGCCAAAGCGGCACAGAGGCCCCAGTGGGTCCAGGCATTGGGACCGTATCCGAGATTGTCGTGTTGGAAGACGAAGTAGTATTCTACTGCTGGGAGGGCAGCTGGGAGGAGGAATTGGGCCCAGCAGGCGGTCAACGCCTTGGTGATGAGAGGAGGGAGGAGGAGGGAGGAGGAGAGGGGGGGTATATGAGTGTGTGGGTCGAAATTAGCGGATAATTAGCGGTATTAAGGGTTCTGTATGTATCTGACGACGTACCTGGACTCTAAATGAGTAGTCATAAGTCCTTTTAAGCATTGTTGGTCAGTTATAGTCAGGTGGTCAATTATGTGATTTGGACATGTGTAATTGAGGGGAGAGATTCCGAAGAAAGTTGAAAGTTTATAAAAGACAGTGGGCTGAAGTATCAGTTGATGATACTATTAAAGTGTTTCAATAGGGTAGGGGATGTTTGAGTGTTAGATTTTTGAATGGATGTAAATGATAGAGAGGGAGTTGGTAGCGCGAGGAAGGAGAGCGTTGGAGTTGGGTGAGGGAGATGCCTGGGAATACAGAAAAGGGAGGGCACTGTAGGAGTAATTCACCAGATCTTCGAAATAATAGTATCATAGAGTATATAAACTTGATAGAATTTGGGGTTAGAAACGATACCACGCCTCAGACACAAACAACTCTTTGATCAATTTGCTATCTCCTCAATCAAACGAAGCACCATCCACGATGAGTACAAAGGAGATGTCTATATTCAACTCCAAGGATGGATTCCTAGGTACGTCATGATGAACACCGACTTATACCACCATAGATCACTTTGCCCTCCCTCACACTATCGTTTTCCTCATTTTCCTTTTTTACAGAGGCCATCGTTCGAGGATACAAGCAAGGACTCCTTAACACATCCGACTATAACAACCTATCTCAGTGTGAGACGTTAGAAGACATCAAACTCTACTTGGTACGTTGTCTTCCATTCCTTTCCCCGCTCCGACCCTCGTTCCCCACCTTCCTCCTTCCCTCTCGTCTCATGCCCCCCTACACCAACACACACACACACAGACTGGTACTGACTACGGTATCTACTTTGCCAACATGGCCTCTCCAATGCATACTACCTCTATAGCCGAAGCATGCACAAGAAAATTAGTAGATGATTGGAATTACCTTCAATCCAATGCCTCTGGTGCTCTCTCTGAATTTCTCGACCTCTGCACCTATGGCCACATGATTGACAATGTAGTTCTTGTTGTCACTGGTGCCATACACGAGAGAGACGTAGGAGAATTATTAGAAAAATGCAGCCCACTAGGAATGTTTGACGCCATTGCTAGTTTGGCCGTCGCTCAAAACATGAAGGATTTGTTCCGTCTGGTGTTGATTGACACACCGTTGGCGCCATATTTTGGTGGAGAGCTGACAAGTGAGGATTTAGATGAAATGAACGTGGAAGTATTGAGAAATACATTGTATAAAGCGTATTTGAACGATTTTGCAAGGTTTGCTGAGAAATTGGGAGGCACAACTGCCGAGGTTATGGGGGACATGCTCTCTTTTGAAGCTGACCGTCGTGTGCTCAACATTACCCTCAACTCCATCGGGACTGAACTCACCAGAGATGATAGAAGAAGACTGTATTCCAACTTTGGCAGACTCTATCCCCATGCACAAGCAGAGTTGGCTGCAGCTGAAGACTTTGACCAGATTAGGTCAGCCATGGAGAGATGTCCCTCCTACCGCTCCATCTTTAGCAGGCTGGGAGTCGGGGAGAGCCAAAATCTCGATAGAATGTTGTTCGAAGAGGAAGCTAGATTGGCCAGGGAGACGTTTGAAAGACAGTTTCATTATGGTGTGTTTTATGCGTATATGAAGTTGAGGGAGCAGGAGGTCAGGAATCTTATGTGGATTGCAGAGTGTGTGGCACAGGACCAGAAAGCCCGTATTGCTGATGGTATTGTTTTTGCATTTTGAAGTACCATAGTAGGTATGCGTTTAATTATTATTCTCAGTAGACATAGTTGGGTTTTGTGTGTATATTTATATTGTTGCGTTAAAAATCAGATCAGATCAGATCAAAGAGAGATAAAAAAGGGAAGAAGACAGAAGAAGAGTAATTTTGATTTGATTTTCTTATACTTGAGAATGACCAACAATGGGAAAGAGTGAGCAAAACATATAAAAAGGGACCAGAAAATAGCATTCAGTACATATTTATATGAACACGAATTCTCTTTAGTTTGTCTACTTGTCATATACCATATACCATTGCCATTATCAAGAATACATCATACCAATCAACTGTCGCTCTCTTTTCCCTTCTCTCCTTTCCAGACCAGAGATCATTTAAATGCAAAATTTAGTTGACAATCACCTTGCCTTGCATGCCAGCACCCTGATGTGGCTCGCAGTAGTAGGTGTATTCACCAGCAGTGTCAAACTTAGCAGTGTGCTTCTCGCCTGGGGCATTGAGGTAGTCCTCGTGGCTGAGGGATTCGGCATTGACACCAGAGGGGACGGCATCCTCGTCGAAGACAATGTTGTGTGGATAACCAGCGTTATTGACCCAAGTGACACTCTCGCCCTTGGCGATGGTGATGGTGGATGGCTCGAAAACGAGGCCACCTGCACAAATTGGAGGGTTGAAGGGAAGTGTGAGAAATGATGAAAGGATGGGAGGTTGGTTGGCGCTATTTTCAAAGGTTTATGTAGCTTTTATTGGCTGACTTGGACATTGATATTCCTGATGTGGGATTTCAATGTCTAAATACCCCAAGAAAGCTGTCGAACACCACAATTCTACTCACCATTATCAGCTCCGAGCTTCACGGTGGCAGCATTGGCAGAGAGAGTCAAAGCCAAGGTAGCAGCGGCGGTACCGAAGGTGGTAGCAGCCTGCTTGAAGGTTGGGAGAGCGCACACAACCTTTGCAGAGGCACGTTGAGAACGGGCAACACCGCTCTTCTGGGTGAAAGATGCTTTCATGCACTGAGTAGCAGCCATTACAACGGTTTCAAGTGTTGAATCGAGAAGCGAATAAAGCAAGTTGAGAGAATTTGATTGATCCACAACCCGCAAGACAGCTGTTTATCGAGATCGCAGGGATACAGCAGGTCTATCCTCCACCACTCGCGCCTCCATCTCTGAACATCCCTCCTCTCCCTCTTCATACACATACATACACAGCTGCTTCTCTTTCTTTACCACTACATACACCTGCATTCCTTCTTACACACCTCCCCCTATCTCTATCTCTAAAACTAAATCTACTCTTCTATTCATTGCTGAAATTTAATAGAATAAGACCCAGTATCAGGATCTTGCTCTGCCTTGAAATTATCCACCGACATGCCAAACTTGCCCAACACCATATTTCCCAAATCCTTCAACTTCCCCATCATCTCATCCTTCAATTTCTCTCTCCTCAACATCACTGTCGGCTCTATTCTCTTGATTGCTAGCTTTGCAGGTGCATTTTCTGGATCTAATTTCAACACTGCTTGCGCATCGCCATACGCACGTTCTAGATCATCAATTGCCTCGTACGCCGTGCTTCTTCTCCATAAAGCTTTGACATATCCGGGGTCCAATTCTAAAGCCTCAGAGCAGTCTACTATGGCTTCTTCGTTCTTCCCTGTTTTGAGATGGACAGCTGCTCGGTTGGAGAGATAGACAGCTCGGTGAGTGGCGGCCAGGGGGGAGAGAGGGGCGGTGTCGAGTGCCTGGGAATACTTGGCTGCTGCTGCCTTGTTGTCGGAGGCTGCGTAGAAGTCGTTTCCTTGTTTTTTGAGATCTTCTGCTTTTTCTAGTAGTTTCTGTAGGGATGAGGGATGGGTATGGGGAGATAGAAGGTAGGTAGGTAGGTAGGGAGGGAGGGAGGGAGGTTGGACTAAGAAGAAGGAGAGAGAGAAGGGGTGGTTGGCGTCGGGGAATTGGAATTGGTTGAGTGAACGTTGCTGCTTACCTTTTCTTCTTCTGTGAGCGAAACCAGATCCTCTTTAGCAGCTTCAGGTGCTGTTTTGGGTTCTTCTTCTGTTTCTGAGGTCGGTTCCTCTCCTTGATCACTTTCAGAGAGAGATTCGAATTCTACACTGGGATCATTAGTGATGTCCTCTATAACTGCAGACATGGCTTTATAATGGTATGTTGAAACAGATAATTTGAAATGCAAGTAATCTGTGCGTAAAGCCTACCATTCAAAACCTCCCCGCCGAGTGGGAAATTGGAGAAAAACATGAGAGCCGCTTTTCCTACTCATACTCTTCCCATGCATAGTATCAGCTATAGTTTGCATATATAGCGTATATATTTATCCTATAAGACAGACTAGCGCGTAGTTTCGAAACAATTAGCCCTGGATTCATAAGATGTCACAGGAGCAGGGACTAGACTCTGTTCAAGACGATCTACAAGAGAAATTAGGCGAGCTCAACATCCATGCTAATGCTGGTGAAGATATTCACGACCTTAAGCAAGAAAAGGAAGGGTGTGTGTCAACTTGGCTCCTTGATCATCATGGTCCATACCTCTCTTTTGAATCTAACCTCTATTTCCCCTATAAACCACCTTTTTCAGTTCTGAAAAAGCCTTGGACGACCCAAAGAACACATCATATCCACAGTCTGGCACCAAGACCCCACCCGACTCCCAACCTCGAGTTGATCCTGCTCTTAGAGATGCTCTCTCTCACCCTAAGAACCGTTTGACAGGTAAGTCTTCCAATTCTCACACTCATATGCCTATGTATCTCCCACACACCCTCATGCATGCAAAACCATCACTCCTACCTCGACAGAATACCATCTTCCCTCCTCCCTGTCCTCACCCGACCGACGGTCTCCCCCTTCCCCTCTATCCCTCCTCTCTTCTGCAGTGCTAAGGATGGAGCAAGACATAGAAACCTTCATCAATTCTGATGACAAAGAGCACTACTTCTCCAGAGATATGACATCATATGACCGTCTCCTAGCTCATAGAGTAGCACAACATTGGGGCCTGTCAACTGCATTTGTCAATCAAGAAGGTCCTCACAATGGCAAGATTGTCGCTGTTAAAGTCGTAGCAGTTGATACTAAAATTAATAATAATAGTGTGAGTGATGATAGTGTTTTAGATGATGATGCTATCAAAGAAGGAGAAGCAGAAGGAGAAGAAACTGAAGGAGTAGAAGAACAACAAGAAGGAGGGAATAGCACCAAGAATAGCAATAAACCAGTTATAACCAAACTAGCAGATATTGAAGTCCCTCCTGCTCATGCACAACAGACCCAACCCAACCATGCCGCCACAATGATGATGATGATGATGATGGAAAATGGCGGCAATAGCAACAATCCAAGGTTATTGCGGCGACGTAATAATAATAATAATAATAATAATAATGGCAACACTAACAACCATCACCATAGCCATAACTATCATCAACAGCAGCAGCAGCAGCAGCAGCAGCAATATTATCCCAACTATCCTGACTATCATCATCATAATAATAACAACAGCAACAGTAACTATCAGCAACAACACCCTCATCAGCAGCATCATCAGCAATATACCTCTCTCAACAATTATAGCACCAATAGTAATAGTTATGATATGAGACGGAATTATAAGCATATGTCAGTTCAGGAGAAGGAGGAGGAATACCAGCAAGCTAGAGCTCGTATCTTCAGCAATGGTAATGATACCGATGGTGAAGGACAGATTAATGTTGATATCTATGGTAGTGGTAGTGCTAATATTGCTGGAGGGCCATCTCAAATGATAATGATGATGCCCCCGCCCCCGCCATTGCCACCACCTCCTCCTCCTCCTCCAGCAGCATCGGTCTCAACCTCCTCGTCATCTTCAGCAACAACAAACAGCACCGCCACTTACACGAGTAACAGTAGTAGCTATCCATCACTATCAGCTAATGGCGGTAGAAAAGTGCAATTACGTAATCGCGATCAAGACCTTAACGATCCTGATTTTCACCGTTACAATGGTGGTGGTGGTGGTGGTGGTAGAGGAAGAGGCAATGTCAGTATTCAGAATTATTACTACTACCAACAACAACAGCAACAATTAATGCAGCAGCAACAGCAAGCAATGCAGCAATATTACATGCCATACCCTCAAGTAGCTACTAGTGCAGGTACTGGTGGTGCCAATGGAATGATGATGATGATGCATCCTCCTCCTCCTCCTCTTCCTCCTCCTCTTCCTGGTACTGTCAGTGGTCAATTCTCCCCATACATGATGCCTACTGCAGTACCACCAGCAGTACCACCACATATGATCATGCCAACTGCAATGATCCCTCCTCAACATTATTACAATGATAATAATAGGAACGGTAGTCCTGCCGGTAGTACCATGTTGCCACCACATGGTCAGTACCATCATCAACCAGGTGGGGGGGCTCCTTCCTCATCCCCTAACAATCTTAAAAATAACAGCGCTACTACTAATAATAATTATTATATTCAACAATATCCAGGTATGTATGCAACTGCAAGCCCAACAGCAACGGTAATGACTCCTAATCCTTACAATAGCAATATTGATAGTGGTGGTGGTATTATGATGGGAATGCCACCATATGGAGGGTATGGAAGTACACTACAACAACAACAACAATATCAAATGATGATGATGATGCATGGAAATCCATCACAGCCAACTGCTTACCTTCCTTACAACCAACAACAACAACAAGGTGGAGGTGGGTATGTGAATAGAAGGGGTAGTGGTAGGAGCAATGGCATTGGCAGGAGTAGTACGGGTAATCATACTCCCTCGTCAATATCATCTGAAGCAGAGATGTTGTCTTCGAGAGATGGAAGTAATGAGAGTGCAATTATTACTACTGCTAATGGTAATAGTGGTGGTGGTGGGAAGGAAGGGAGTGCTCCTCCGCCACCGACACCAGCGGGTCAAGCAGCATAATTATAAGGCTCTCAAGGTGTTTGGTTTGTAAAATTAAGGTTAATTAGACTGTCACCAATACTTTTTTTCAATCGAGAGATTATCTATGAGCTGGTAGGATGGAGTGTCAGGAGCTAGCTTGTGGGAGCTCCCTCCCTTCTTCCTCCTCGACAGCTTGTCCTGGATGCTATCCCAGGCTGGTCCAGATCATTTCAGTCACTCATCACCTGGAACTAGCAACCCTATGCCTCAATTCCACTTTGGGGGTTCAACTTTAACTTACGCCCAGACATTGCTGCAGATGCAACCAACCACCCCAATGCCCTGCTATTCCGATTTTGAATCAGACACAGATTCAGACTCCTCCGACTCTCCCGTCCATCCTCCCCGCCAGCCTTCTCCCCCACCCCCGCTCCACCGATTGGACTCACCTTCTAGAGTCCAACATCATCAATCCTAGCCCCTGTCTTGCTCGATTCAAAGCATACGTTGGTTACAACTTCTTAGACAACATGCTAGTGACACAGGGGAGTACACACATGCACAGTGTTCTGTTTTGTTCACTTGATGATGAATTTTGCCTTTTCAACAATAACAACAACGAAGGGTAATGCTAGTATAACCAACAGAAGGTTTTTTTTGGTAAGATACATTCACTTTTACACATACATCTGTACTAACAACACTACAGCCCAGTTAATGCAGTCCCAGTGAATCCACGTTCAGCCTGCCTCTCCCTCCTCTTCCCTCCAGCATCAGATGACATTCCAAATAATGATGCATAATCTTCAGAGTCGAATTCCTTGGTATCCACCACCTTTATTTCATCTCCTGGAAATACTTCACATTCACCTAGGGTTCTCATACTACTACCATCAATATTAGTAGTTGTAGTTCCTTCTCCATCTTGTTGTTGTTCATTTTGAGGTGCACCACCGCCACCACTATTACTATAATTATCTAGTTGCCTTCCTCTAAGGAACAGTCTACTGTTCTTAGGATGCACTCCAATAGCTTCATATATACGAAGCTTCAGATCACCTACTGTTAAGGTAGAAGAAACCATGAGGGGGGCTCTGCCTTTTCTAGCACGTTTGGATTTGCGTTCACCTCCATCAAGAGCTGCTGCTCGCATTGGCCTCCCTGTGGCTGTTGTTGTTGTTGTACCTCCCTTTCCTTCTCCCTCTCCACTACCACCACCACCAACACCACCATGGGCAACAGTAGCAGTCGTAGTGAGTAGTAGAGCTTCTTCTTCATCAACAACCACCTCTACAACAATTTCTTCGTTAGTATATACCAATCTAGCAGCTTTCATTGCAGCTTCAGCAGCCCGTACCGTTGTCATACATACTGGAGGGGAACAACGGAAGTAGGCACGCTGGCCTGGAAGAGCGGCAGCGGCTGCTGCTGCTGATTGGCGCTTGGTGTGGTTATTAGTAATGTGTGTTTGATTTTGGTAGGCTGTTATTCTGGCTGCTGCATTTTTTCTCAACCGTGTACCATTATTCATAATATCACTGGTAATAGTACCATCATCATCGGCAAGTGCGGCCAAAGATTTTGTCTTACGAAAAATACCACTATCAGTATCAATTCGTTGGCTTTTATTATCAGTATTCTTATTGCAGCTGCTTTTTTTCATTGCTGCCTTTCCTCCTCCTCCCTTCTTTGTCTTCTTCTTCTTGTTCCTCCCATCTACTGTGAACTCCTCTTCATCCTCCTCCTCTTCTCCTTCATCACCACTACTACCTACTATATACGCAAGATCTCTATCGATAGCAATACCCTCTGCTCCTTTGGGATCATCTAGGTCGGGCATATCTCCATCAGACCAGGTATCAGCAAGACCTTTATTAGTAGGAAGTTGTTGCTGTTGCTGTTGTGGTGGTAGCTCTCCATGTTTTATCTCCTGCTTCTCTTCTTTTCCTTCTTCTTCTTCTTGAGGAGGTTCAGCTGATAGATCAATAACATTACCACCACCACCACCACCAATAGGAGCAACAACGGGGTTGCCATCTTCATCAACAACCACCAGAGTTGCCTGAATACCTTGGGGCAGTACTTTCATCATCCATTGGTGATCTTTCCCATCTACAGTGCCGCCACCATCATCTCCTCTTTGTTCTGCTTCTGCCCCCCTGCCATCAAAAAAGGCCACCAAGTAGTCCCAATCTTCAGATTTAACCACCTCCCATGCTGACTCTATCTGGTTCCCTCTTCCTCCTCCTCCTCGTCCACCATCATCAGCTCCATCTCTATTGCTCATATCAGCATGGTCACCAACAACCCATCTGCCTCGTTTATTAAGAACAGCAGGCGGTCTATATATTAACATAGGACCCTTTTCCTCTTTCCCTCCTCCTCCTTCTTCTGCTTCTGAAGAAGGGTGACACAGCACCCCTGCCATGTATGAGGATAATACTGGAGGTCGGATAACTTCCCCTTTGACTACACCTGATTTCTTCCCTGTTCCAGTCTGATTCATATACATTCTCCAGTGATCCATGAACAATCGGGGAACTAGCCGGTAGCTGGTACAGCTACTACTACTACTACTGTCATTAGGAAAAAGAGGAAAAAGTGGTGCTTGATGAGCCCCATTAGTTGCATGAAGTAGATGACCTAGGGCGTTTCTTTCCTGTTGTTTCCTCCCAGCTAAATCAAGAGCAAGCTCGGCTGCTTGGCTACGTGTGTGTCGACACGTAGTGCATTCGTCGGCGTCAGTGTCGTGGAGGAGGCTGATGAAGCGATTGGATACTGGAAATGACGCGAGTTTGATATTATTATCATTAGTAGTAGTGGCCATGTCTATATCAATTTTTGTGTCTATACTGGCATCATCTGTTGTGACGATGATATCTATGCTGCTGTCCTTCTTGGTCTCAGTATTTATATTGGTGTCTTGTTGTTGGTGGTGATCAGATGTCAAATCGATAGTTGTTGCTGGCTCTGTGTGCTTTTCCTCATCATGCTTCCTCTCACCACCACCACCACTATTCTCCTTCACATCCAAAGCACCGCCACTACCACTACTACTACCACCCACTTTGAGGATATTCTTCTTCTGCAGCCTCTCTTGTTGTTCTTTCTGCCAACATTGCTCCAAAAACCTCCAAAAATCCTCTGGAATTGCGATTCTTTTAGCCAAACATGCTTTGAAACTCTTCTCCTCATTGCTTGTCCCTTCCCCTCTCCCCCCTCCAATCTCTCCTCCTCCAAAGTTCATCTCTGGGTTCAATCTACCATGTGGACACTCAATGGCAGCAGTCGGGGAGGTGGTTCCCATCCGTTTCCCTCCTCTCTTGACCCATCCATTCAACCAAGACCTGGATATTAAATAATAACACTTTTTCCTCTTTTCTATTGTAGCAGGAGCTCCTCCCTTATTATTACCCTTCTTGTTCTTCCCCGCACCACCTCCACCACTTGCTCTACACTGTTCTTCTGCATCATGCAAGACATGACGGTACTCTTCTTCATCACCCCCATGTATTCTTCCCAGAATCTCCTGAGTATCAGCTTCCAACTGAGCACCAAGTCCTACAAAATTATCTCTCTTTTCTTGACTATCTTCCGTTGCTGCAATGGTATCTAAAATAGCAGAGAGGCAGTGAGGGCAGGTGTCGTCGAGAGAAAGCTCAGGACCTCCTCTCTCTAAATTATTAATGTGCTGCCACCCAGCTTTGCTGATTCTCTTGCTCAAGGATGCTACTTTTGATGGATCTAGTTTTTGATGAGGGCATAATAAGATGCCGTTGTCTATTGGGTTTATCTGTGATGTTACTGCTGTTGGTGCTGTAGCAGCAGCTTTGTTTGGTTCCTTTTTGCTGCTCTTCTTGGCATCATCATCATCATCAGTAGTAGTAGTAGTAGTGGCCAGAGGAGGAGGAGGGAGTCCAAATACATCATCATCTACCCATTTTTGAAGCCATTCGGAAGATATAAACCTCCCACCATCACCGTCATTATCTTGTAACACACCAATTTTTGTGTCATTACTAATACTAGGCTTTTGTTCTTGTTGCTGCTGCTGCTGGTGTTGTTCTTGTTGCTGCCTTCCTCTACTTTTACCGATACTACTTGCTCTACTACATTTCTTCCCACTACCTCCTCCTCCTACACCATTATTAATAAGATCATTATTGCTCTCACCACCATCACCAGTAGTAGTGTTAGTAGTAGCCAAGATAGGAGAACAAAAAGGAACAGCAGCCAGCTCCACCGCCGTTCTCACCTTCTCCTGCCTCTCCTCTCTCTGCTGCATCATCAGATTCTTCCTTCCTTGGTACTCCTCACACTTGTCATTATGTTCTTGCTCCAATCGCTGTTTTGCTTCACTCAGCCATTGAATGACTTCGTCATCCAGGTTGATTGTTGGCAGCGGGGCGTTGCGTTGTCGGTAGAGTAATAGGTAGGCGTTGCTGCTTGTTATCTCATTCAGCAACTCTTCTTCTTTTCCTTCCTCACTATGTGTATGAATGACCTCCTCGTTGTCACCACCACCATTCTTGGCACTTTTTTTATTGCTACTATTACTATTGGTCCTTTTCCCTGTTCCTACTCCTGCAGCAGCAGCAGCAGGAGCCTTCTTACTCTTCTTCCGTTTGTTCTTCTCCATCTCAAAATCTTCATCATCACTATCATCATGAAATATGTATTCGTCTTCATCAGAAGTGTTACTAATAACCAAGTCTTCTGTTTTCTTTCTCTTGGACTTGGCCATCTTCTTACTGCTCTTTATTCCTCTTCCTGCTTTGCCTCCTTTCTTCTTCATACCACCATCAGTACCAATTGTATCATCAGCAGTACCGCCACCAATAGGCTTGGAACCACCAGGACCATGATCTAAGGTATTAAATGGCCCCTTTTCACCTAGCTCAGTCACTGTTTCATCATCAAACCTCCACCATTTAGTCTTCTTCTCCTCCTTATCTCCTCCACTACCATCATCATCATCATCAGCAGCAGTTTCAATCTTGATATGGGCTACATAATGGCCATGCAATGCACTTGTTCCTTTATGAAGTAGAACAGCTACTAAATCGTACATCAAATCATCACCATTATTATTAATTTTATTAACAGTAGGTAGAGTGGAGGAGGACGGTACAGGACCTGCAGCCGCAGCCGCACAAATACCACCCATATTCAAACTCAAAGGAAACGACAGCTTATCACTAACCTTAACCCTATCCATCCTCACAAAATCAAATATAAACCGTTGCAAAGACAGACAGAGCAAGGGAGGGAGGGAGGAGATCTTAAACCTTCTTGTAGCGTCTGATTTGCCGCTACACCGCTCACAGTAATACTGGTTCTCCCACTGCAATATTTCAGAGCCTAACAATGATGATAACGATTCTTCTAGAGTTTTAAACCCTCTAACTGGAATATCTAGCTCGTAGAAGGTTTGCAGACGGTTGCTGCTTTCTGAGCATTGTCTGCAGGTATGACACATCGTCTCGTAGGAGTGTTGTCCCGTGAAGAGACGGGGAATGATGTTTGCTATATGACCGTGCTGCGTACGAAATGCTCCTTCTAATAGGGTAAGGAATAGTTTCATAAACTCCTGCCCATCTTGTTGTACTGCATGGTCTAGTTGGAGGGCGTTGGCTAGTGGGGCTGGGTTGACTGGGGAGACAGCACCATGGTGCATCTCCAGGAAGAGCTGCTTGAGTTGAGCGATAACCGTCTTTTGTTGCTCTTTATCGGGCTGGAGAGCCTCTGGTTTGGAGGCGTAGACAGCTGAACGGAAGGTAGGGAGGGCAAAAAGGCATTGGAGGACACTGTTGACATAGCATGTGTTGCCCAGGTTGCGGAGGCCTATGGGTGTGTGGTTGTCGGGTGTCTTGAGGAGCGTGGGGTCGACGCCCAAGGTGGCGAGTGCATCTGTCTGTTTGGCCCAGAGGCCTGCTTTTCTGTAACTTTTAGGTGGGGGGATGAGGTTGCATAAACAATTAGGGTTTCCGGGTTTGCCCTGTGGTAGTAGTAATGTGGCGGTGGGGTTATTATAGAGGAAGACGAGAAGAAGTGTGCAGTCGGGGGTGTTGGGATTGGATTTGGGAATTTGGCAAGGCTGTGTGTTTGTGTGCGCAGAGTTGCTGGCTGTGACGTAGTAGCAGTGCAACTTACCTTGCATGATTTGTTGTAGAGGCCACAACAAGGCTTATCTGCATGAAGAAGCTTTAACAACGTTTCTCTATCGATCAGTTGTCCCGAATTCAAAGTCTCTTTCAAACGAAGAGCCTCCGACTTGGAGATGGTAGTATCCATCTCACTCTTTGATTTAGGCTTATTTCTTTTACTAATAGCCATGCTGCAGGTTTTCTGGTTAATCAATCAGCGTTTCTCCAGATGATCATCCACCCTTTGTTTCCTCTGATATATTGTTCCCCGAAATACACCCATCTCAATTACTAATAGATTGATGCACTCTTACAGTTTTTGCTACTAGAACCAATTCATACACCAAGTCTCCGTCAGAATTCCCAAGGAAAAGTATTCACTTGTTTCTCTCTCCCACCTCCGCCGTCTTCAACCACTGCTCACCCCCCTCACCCACTCATCTCCCCCCTCACCTTCGCCTCCTCCTCTCAGAAGGTTTCTTCGCCGGCTTCTTTGCCGCAGTCAACATCCCACCACTCATCCCCCTCTTCATCTTCAACGGACTCCTCCCCGTACCAGGCACATAATACGCTCTCTGCCTATAATCCCCATGCTTAATCATCACCGACTTATAAATAGGTTTAGGCCCTATCTCTTTATACATCTGTACTGTATTATCCATGTGCAGCAAATCATGCGGCGTTACTCCCCACTTTTTTAAATCTTCCGGCGTTGTGAAGCTCAGCCCCAGCCGCTGCCATGTCCCTTTGACTTTGGGATCATCAGTGGAACATAATAATAATCTTGGAATTTTCATCCATCTACACAAGTCTTCTAAACCTTCTAATAATGCTCTACCATAGCCTCTGTTTCTTTTACCATCTTGTGTAGCATAGAATGGGATTTCCATCCATGTGGGGCCTATCCTTATGGTGGCTGCACAAATGGGCTTGTTGTGGGAGGTGATTGTTGGTACTGCTGGTTTTGGGGCGCCGATTTCGGGATATTTTGGTTCTGGGCCTTGATCATTGAGGCCTGGTGGGGGCCACGCTCTGACCCATCTAGGTAGGAGGACTACCACACGGAAGCCAGTAAAATCGAGGCAGTCTGGGTTGGCTGGTTCACTAGCTGTGACGGTCCAATCTAGATATTCATGAATGGTGAATGCTCGGGGGATGTGGTCCTTTGCTTTCTTACTGCCCGGTCTAGGTGGAGGTGTTTGACCCTGTTCAAATGCTTTGAATAAGAAGGGTACTTCTTGGCGAGCTCTAGATCTGCCTGAGATGGCATTGGGCTTATTCTCCAAGTCTTTGGAATAGTCTAAAATCTCCATAATGACGGTGGGACGACAAGGGAGCTCAAACCTGGGGGTTGTAGTGTCCCCAGTGACTAGACCATGCGGAAGCTCATCTACTCTTTTTCTATGTGGTGCAAGGGTGTCTCTGCGGGATTGGCGTTCCTGGCGGAGACGGCGGAGTTCTTCCTCGCCCTCCTCCGCACCTTGCTGAAGGAACTCCTCATCGAGTAAGACTTCGGGGAGAGTTGGGTCGGCATCTGGGTTCGGTGGGTCGGTAGGTGGGGGTACTCCCTCCGCTATAGTCAAGCTATTCTCTAAGTCGGTGGCTCTGGCTCCGTTTGGAGCCAAGATTGGCTGAACTGGATGGAGCGGTGCCTCCATTAGATGATGAAGACGAGAAATTGACCTTGTGAAGGCTCTGTCTTGCGGCGTGTTGATTACTTTCTATCTCAGTATATCAGTAGTTGATTCACGGTGAAACAGATCGCCAAGTAGTGCTGAAGAAGCAAGTCTCCACCTCCGGTTTCATTTTTCCGACGTCGCTCCTCCAGTCTCAATAGTGTTTGTCTGGACCCTAGAGCATTGTTTTTGGAATTTTAACTATCCGAAAAACGGTAAAACGTGCTTTAGATGCTATATACAGCAACAATGCCCCCCAATTATAGGGTCAATACTTTTGGTAAATTCAATTTGCATCACCTGATTTCCCCATCTTTCCAACAATAACACTCGCTATTTTACCATCCATCAACCTTAATCAACTCTATAAACCTCCTACAAACCATGAATACCAATATCAACGTACTACTGGTCCGTTATCTCGGCCATTCTTCCCCATTGGTTCGATTGGTCGCTCTCCGCCGTCCCCGTCCCACATTCTCCCATTTCTCTGCACTGGCCGAACCCGTCACTGAACCACCCCCTAAAGCACCAGATACCCCATCACCACCACCATCTTCCAATATTAACCCTTCAAAGCCAACAACAACAACAACAACAACAAGAAAGAAACGAACCAACACCCCTAAGAAACAACAACCTGCCTCCTCTTCATCATCATCAAACAACAAAAAGGCAAAAGACAACACCTCCTCCACTACCAACCCTAAAATTTACCAAGACAATGCCCACCCAGTCAGAGAACACCACTTCTCCCCCGAAGCATGGAACGTTCTCCTCCGCCTCCGTGCAGCCGGCCATGAGACCTACATAGTAGGCGGTACCGTCCGTGACGTAATCCTTGGCAACATCCCACCTAAAGATTACGACATACTCTCCTCAGCAGACCCCTACCAAGTAAAAGCTCTCTTTGGAAAGAAGTCTCATGTAGTTGGGAGAAACTTCCCTATTGCTTTGGTTCAGATGGGACCGCATAATACTGACACTATAGAAGTGTCGTCTTTTAGGACGAATGTTGATCCTCAGTCCATTCCTTTGGATGTGGCAAGTATGCATTTTGGCAGAAACAAAGCTGATAGTAATGGCAGTGGTAGTATCAGTAGAAAGCAGAGCCTGAACAACAATAATATATACAGTAAAGGTAGTAGTAACAACAAGGGGGATAAGGATACTCATGGAAGGATGAACATGGCTATTTTAGAAGAAGTAGAGGATGCATTGGTGATGGAAGAAGATAAAAAAAGAAGAAGGAATGCATCAAGAAGTGGTAATACTGATCAATGGGGTGTCAAGGAGAAGATCAATAGCACCTCTGAATTTCATAATAATAATAATAGTGGCACTATTGCAATTCATAAAACAATAATCCCACCAGGACCAACATGGAGCGAAGCCCGAACAGAAAACGCCCTCAAACGCGACTTCACCGTGAACTCCCTCCTCTACGACCCCTTCTCCCGCCTCCTCTACGACGCCGCTGGAGGCCTAGAGGACTGCTATCGCCGTCTCCTCCGTACCGTCACCCCAGACCCCGTTGCCTCCTTCACCCAAGACCCAGCTCGTATTATAAGAGCAGTCAGACTGGCAGCGCGTGCTGGCCTTGTCCCTGAGCCGACAACTGCAGACGGTATTAAAGCGACAGCTAGGTTGATACTGGGGCTTCCCAATGCGAGGCTGGCAATGGAGTTGCATGCAATGATGGCATATGGATCTGGAAAGAAGAGTGTGGAGTTGATGGGCGAATACGGGTTGTTGGAGCTGTTGTTGCCTCAGGTTGGAGACTGTTTGAATTGTTATAGTAGTAGTTATACTGGAAATGGTGGATATAGCAAGAAGAAGAAGAAGAAGAAGAAGGAAAATGGTATTGTTGGAAATGGCGATTTCACTGTTGAGGGCTCTTCGTCATCATCATCATCATCATCATCATCATTATTATTAGATATGCTAGAGGCCCTGGATATGCTGGTCCTTCCTCAGAGACCAGTAGATACAATAGCATGGGCTATCCTGATTACAGCAAGTATCGTAGCAAAGGAATGCAAGTTGCAAAGAATGCATGTCTTGGAGAAAAGGGGGGTTGGCTATAGTAATAGTAATAATAATAATAATAATAATAATAATAATAATAATAATAATAATAATAATAATGAGAAGAAGGAGAGGGAAGAAATGTCAGGGTTGACAGCAACACCTGCAGATACTAATATAGCAGAAGACAGTAATAGTAGTAATAATAATAATAATAATAAAATGAATGGGGTAATGACCTCCAGGCAGTTAGACCTGTATTGCAATATAGTAGAATCGGTAGTAATGGCCCTCAATGGAGGATATAATAGTAAAGGCAACAAGGTAGGAGCTGCTGGTATTATTCCCTGGTCTGTGGTAGAAAGAGTACAGTTTCTATTGAGATTGGAAGCTAGTAGACGGGGAGAGCGGTTGGTACATCATCATTGTCATCATCTTGATTATAATAATAATAATAATAATAATAATAATAATAATAATAATAATAATAATAATAATAATAAAGAGGAGGTAGAAGGGAGGGAGAAGAAGGAGGAAGAGGAGGGAGGTGGTAGTAGTGGTGGTGAGAAGGGGAAGAAGAAGGAAGGGAGTGGCAAGATGGTAGGGAAAAGGAAAGGCAAAGGGAAGCAAAGAGGAGGAGGAAGTGGAGGAGAGGGCAGTTTATCATCTGATGAATTGTTGGTTATGGATATATTAATGTCACCTAGATTTGGCTGGATGAATGATGCTTATGTATTGTAATAATTAATTAATATAGCATGATGGTTGGGTTGAGTTTTGTTAAAATGAGAAAGCTTGATAGCATAGGATGAAATCAATTGCTCTTTTCATTAAAGTTCATTTAGGGAATGAGAAAAGCAGGCAAGCAAGCAAAGGAAGGAAGCAGGAAGCAGAAGCAGGGAGAAAGAAAGAAAAAAGGGTCAGGGGTGCATTATAAATTTAAAGACAGAGCATATATAGATCTCTCAGTTCTAATTTTATTTGCAGCACAATCTAGAGACACCAAATATAACAATTAAACCAAACAGCCCCACTTCACACCATGTCAGGATGTACACAGTATTTCTCCAACCTTCCTCTGGAAGCCCCGCACTATTGGCATCAGTCACACCGTCAGTCAAAACTCCACCGGCAATGGCCCACCAAATAACACCAAAGATAGCCACAATCCAATCAATGAAATCGCCCAATCTACAGCAGTTGCAAGTGATACATTGGAAGAGGGAGATGACAAAAGAGACGAGGAGGGAGATACCGGCTACAGAGTACATGTAGGTGCACAAGCTGCCTTGTTCTACGTCAGTACCCAGGAGACAAGATGCTTCGGTGATGTTGAGGTCGGAGACTGAGACGTCAACGTTGGAGAGTTCTAGTGCAATGATGACGATGATGGCGATGGCGATGCCAGACTGTGAAGTGTGTTGTGGAGGGTGGAGGGTGGGGGGTGGTGAGACGGTGATGAGCGGGGGATGTGATCGGAAAGGGAGGACTGGACGCGTGTGATCTAAGACTTACCGAGAGAAACATCGCAATTTGGGAGAAAATCTTACGGAATCCACACATGATGAGTTGAAGACAGGCTTGTCTCTTTCGAGATGATATTCTACTTCAAAATTGAGAAGATAGCTTGGTGGGAAGGCTGAATAGAACACGCGAAGGTATATCGAATCGTTGGATTACAGCGCACAAAAAGATTGCAAGCTTGGGTTCTCTGATCGCTCCAAATCTTTCCCAAACTAAGTTGACAATGGATTGTCTCACCTGCACCCCAAATGAAACAAGTCAAAATTTGAAACTGAAATGAGTAAGCTAAAGAGATTTCTTTCTAGCAGTAGCCCATCTTAAGGCTGAATCCTGTAAACAGAATGAGTCAGGACTTGGTATTGCAGTTGGCCACTCTGCCAGCTTTTAAATATGGGGTTTGAAAAGCCAACCAGGCTTGTCGCGCCGATGGAAACTTTGGCCTGACGATGTCGGTGTAACTTGATAAAGACAATGTGGCTTCCTGACTCGATGATAAATCGTTCATTCCAAATTCCATATTTCTATACATCGCAGACAGTCGTTAGAAATGAGAAGAGGACGTTCGTCTCAGTCAAATAATCAAAACGTTTTCCAAAATAATGCTCAATTTTGGCCTGGAGTCACATCCCTTGATGTTGAAGACATAGATGCATCTCAAGTCTCTATCCAAGAGACGATAGCTAAAATGCTCCGCATAGTGCTCAGTGCTGATGACGTTGTTTCTCATCACATGCTGCGTTCAAAAGTGCTCAATTCAGAGCGTCTCACCAAGAACCACTTAGAGCTCGCCATCTTAGCTCTCACTAGTAGTAATAAAAGGCTCCTTTTACGACACGGTCACGGAAACTTTGCCGTTTACGAGGTAAATACACGGAAAAAACACATCTTCCTGACACTCTCTCCTCTTTCCCAACCACCTTAACCCCCCCGCCCTTCCCCCCTCTCCATCATCAATCACCCACAGGTACCAGAAGATTCCAGATTAGAAGCAGAATCCATAGCTTATGCCGAGTTCCCCACTGATGAAGCAACTCGACACGAACTCGCTCTAGCTAAGTTTTGTAGCAGTCAACAACGTTCTCCCTCCTCCAACCATCCCCTCCCCCCAACCACCACCACCACTACCACCACTAGAAGCAGGCTGTTTTCCCCTCGGGCCAGCTTCCGCCTACGCACCTCCCATAACAACAACACCAATAGCAATAGCATGATGGATAAACAATATCGCACTTCCAATTCAAGAACCAGTGGTGGTGGGAAAAGAAGTAGCAGTAGCAATGACGGTACGGTCAGCATTACAGCTCAATTAGCAAAGAAAATGAGAGTTTCATTGGATAATATCCACACTAATAATAGTAATAGTAATAGTCATGAGAATGCAGTTCCTATGAGTCCTTAATCAACTATGCCTATAAATAGCTGTTACATTACGTAGTACTCCTCCTCTCATCTTGTAAAAATGCACACACATATCACACAAACACCACCACACTCTACCTTTATTATTTACCTTTCTCTCCAAAGTTGTCTTCTGGTATACTCCCACATACTTATAGCCCCCGACACGTGAACATTCAGGCTCCTGATCACCCCCAACTGAGGAATCTCCACAGTGTCATGGAGAACATTCAAAACATCAGCAGGAATGCCCTCCCTCTCCTTGCCCACCACTAATACCGTTTTGCTATTACGAAACTCGTACTCTTGTAGTGGAGTGCTTTCAGCAGTTTGCTCCAGACCGACCAGGGTATAACCCTCTTGGGCCTTAGCTCGTAGCCAGGCAGTGAGGGCGGTAGGTGGGACCTCTCTCATGGGTACCCACATGTCTGCAGTGACACACAGGGATTGGAAGATGGGGTCGGAGATGATGGTGAGGTCGGGGAGGATGAGTTCTGCAGCGCCCAAGATTTCGCAACTTCGAGCGAGACCGCCGAGGTTGGCGGGTTTGTCGAGGAGGGAAGCTACGACAATCAAGTCTTGACGGTGGTGTTGGCATTGATGAGGGTTTAATGAAATACCATTAGTACTATTAAAACCATTAGTGTCACGTGTTGTCGATGATGGTGTAACTAGCGAAGCCATTTCAAGCATCATCAATTCCTGCTCATCATCGTAACCATCTGCATTCTGACCACCACCTCTTCTCTTATTATTACCCCTACTGTTACTATTACCGCCAGCTTGTCTTAGACTGGTGATCCCCAATACTGCTGGCCATGGATTCACTGCAGAGAGAGCTCTTTCTAGCGGTGTTACTTTCTTCTGTCTAAATCCTCTTCCCCCTGTTGTTGGTGCATCTTTCTCACAACTGGCATCAATATCATTGGTAGTTGGCGGGTGCTGTATAGTTTCCCTCTCTACCTCAGAGGAAATAGCAACAACCTTACTACTACTACTACTATTACCATATTCAGATAACAATTCCTTGGTGGTAGTATCCTCCCATTGTTGCATCATCTCAGCCTGAGTCTTCATCCTCTGTTCTTGTAAAAACACCTGAATAGCCTCCAGCAAAGACTGGGGACATGCTTCAAAATATGGACTCATGTTTGATGCTGCCACTGGAGGTGCATTCTTGGGTTTGCAATAGATTCCTTGGAGAGAGACGAGTATGTCTCTTTTACCTTCATGACAAAGCACCATATCAGTCTTTGTAGCATCATCATCATCATTATCATCATCATCATTATGTTTGACGACAATGGATCTAATCTTGACAATGTCCTTATTGACAGCAAAGAACTCAAGAAGACTGGTGAGTGTTCCATCAACCTCTGTCATCAACCAAGGATGAGCATATGCCATATACGACATGACCACTTGAGATAGTGCTCTGGTACTGTGAACAAAGGAAGCTGTTCTTGGTGCTATCAACCTCATAAAGGAGACTACCCTGCCTTTCCACCTTGCTCTCTCCTCCCCCTCCTCCTCTGCTGCTGCATCATTGTTTTTTTTGATTTGATGGTATAGAAGGAGGAGGGTTTGAGAGGCGATAAGGAGGATGGATGCCAGGCCTTCGGTAGCACTCTGATGAGCTGTCGTGTCACTCAATCTACTCAGTATCATCTCCTCAAATACACCATCACCATCCCTACTACCAGTGTTACTCGTAGATAGAGGAGGAGACGTCAAGAAATAGACAGCAATACGTTCCTGGTAATTCTTAACGTTAGCTGCATCAGCGCATTCCAAGCTTTTCAAAACGTCCCTCAGTGCCTCTACAGTACCATCACCATTACTACTACTAATCGAAGGAGCAAGAGCGCATAATGCTTGCCATACTCGTACTTTCTTCCTATGGATCTTGCCTCCAAAGAGGTACCGACATTGCCCGACTTCTGATTCCCTATTGTTCACTTGGGACATGAGTTCCTGCCATGTACGGTGGCATACCTGTTTCATAACCTCTAATAATGCTGCATTGCTATTTCTATTGCAATTGCTATTGCTCGTATAAGAATAATGATATGATTGGTGAACTTGGTGGGCCCAATCACTCAGGAGAGAGATGGCTGCCACTCTGGGGCCGGCCTCACTATAACTCAACTCCTCCTCTTCATTGCCATTATTATGAGAATGTTTTATTAGCGCACCCAAGTCTTCAGCAATTTCAGTATTCAATGCAACTTCCCCATGTTGTCCAGCAGTGGTAAGATTACCACTGTCCACTCCAAACATGACCGTCTGAACGAGAATGTGGGTGTACTGGAGAGCTGCGGTGGGCACTGCTGCTAGGATGCCACAAAAGTGGAGGGAGGTGAGGGACATGATTTTGAAGGATTTGGTGGATACTTTATTGATGATTTCTCCTAAAAACCATTCCACTGCTGTGAACTTGGATTTGGATGGTCGTGGTGATGATGATGTTAGGAGGAAGAGGTCAAGGGGGAGGCATGCAGTGAGAACAGTGGCAGTGAAGTAGGTCCTTCTTCTCAATATTTTAGCTGCAGTACAGCATTTGATAACTGGCCTGTATACTGCCATGCACAGTTCATTCAACAACACCGTATCATCGTCAGCTTCATTGTTGGTGTTGTGGTTGATGGCGAGGAGGAACACCTGGGGGTGATAGATGGCCAGAGGAAGGATGAGTCGGATGCATCTTAAAGCCCAAGGGAAAGTCTGCTCCGCAGCTCTTTCAATTTCACAAACAGCTGCACTGAAAACTGCTGCTTTTGTCAATACGAATGGAAAACCATCAGCTGCATTAATCTTATTGCTATTATTGTTGGTGATAGCGGTGGTGAGCTTGGTCAACGCTTGCCAGCACAGCATACTATGCCATTCAAGTACATTCAGTTGCTTCTTTCCTGCTTTGACCGCAGCAGTTGTACCAGCAGTGGTAGATGTGGGTGGTGGTCTATTTATATAAAATTGTCGAGCTGATTGCAGCGACTTGATCACCATAGTAATTGCATGTGTTACTTCTTCTCCCGACTCTATTGCTCCACCATCAATATCCTCTTCTTCTTCTTCTTCTTCTTCTTCTTCTTCTTCTTCTAGGTTTCTTGTTGTGAGCAAACCGTCAGCTAGACGACTAATAGCTTGCAATAAGAGGCAACAGGTTCCCATACCTCCATCACCACCATCATCGTTAGTCCTCTCTGTGATAACAATGGACAAACCATTATTATGTTGTTGTGTTAGAGAAGCCAAGTGGGTTATTATGGCATACCTATAAGCATGCATAGCTTGTTTCTTCTCTCCTCCTCCTCCTCCTTCTCCTTCTCCATCTCCTCCTCCTTCTCCATGATGATTGTAATGGTGATGAGAGCAGTGCATGTGGATCAATAGTCGGGCACATAAGCTCTCACACCACACACCAATGACCAAATGTACAGTCTGCCTACCACTGTCTGGAAGGAATGTACTACTATTCTTATTCTTAGCGAGTAGCATCTTCACTACTGTCCCTCCTACTGCAGTGATACTGCTTTGATGTTGTTCAACAAAGGATGCCAAATAGGATTGCAATGGCATCAGTACCGGTTCATTGTTGTCAGAAACTGGCCATCGTTGATGATCTGATGGTAACGAAACATGCAACAGCTCCTTTAACAATAATATCAATCTCTGTCCTTTATGAGTAGCACCATCATCGTCAATAGCAGCAAAAGCAGCAGCAGCATTGATTACTTTATCTTGCAAATGATACAACGCATCTTTAACCAAACCAACACTTGCTTTCATACCACTACCATGAGCTTCTGTCTCATGCGTGTTGAATGGTGCCAGTAACAGCAACCTAGCAATGATACTACTACCTGTGTCACTGTCACTAATTCCAAAATCATCATCACCATGCATGTTCAAGTAGTGTTCTACCAACTGAGCAATATTACCAGGTCTTATTCCACCAATCCACTGCATAGCTCCCTCTCTTAACAATCCACCAGGTTGGATCAAAGGCAGAGGCAACATGCTCAACACTCTACCCACCTCCATCATCATCATTTTCATCATCATTACGTCTTCCTGTTGTTGGTGGAGAGGAACGCATACTTTGCCTAGTAGTAGTAAACTTAGAAATGCATCAATGGCCATGTGACCCGATCCTAAGTACAAAACAGATACACACGAGGCCCTGATCTCCTCTACCAATAGGAATTGCTTTTTAGTTATGATACTACATGTATTAGTATTATTCGTAGATAGAAGGATGGCATGGATCTTGTCGGGATGCTGCTGTAGATAGATGGCAATAGCCATTATCATATCAGCACCTTGACCCATGATTAATCTAGACTGCTCTCTATTCTGAAGCACTTTTAACAACAAGTTCACCAATATCCATGCCCTTTCCTCCCCTTGCCCTCTTTCACTCAATAAGCAGAACAATGTATCAAAGTACCGTACCACCCATTGAGTACTATCACTATTCAATTGCTCGCCACGACCTCCAGATACTCCTACTACTGCAGATGCAGGTAGGAGTCCTTCAATGACAAATGATGGCGGTATTGACTCCAAGTACTCTCTCCCCCAGTGTCTAGAGAAGAAGGTAGATACCAACATTTTCTGAACAAGTGGAGATCTGTGATGGAGTCCTTTCTTCCACAACAATTCCATCCACCCGAATGACAACTGACAAGATAGAGGTGACAGGTTGGTATCAAGGTAATGTCTATTACTATCAGTATTAGTATGAATGATATCTATAGATGGCAAAGCATCCCTTATCAAATGAACAGAATCATCTTCAATTGCATCCATGAAACTGATATACGCTGCCCATGCTTCTCTAAATGATGATGAAGTACCAAGAACTAACCCAGTGTCATTGGTATCAAGAAGAATCTTCCTTGCTACATCTATGTCGTAATGTGCAGTTATAGTTTGTAATATATGAAGGGATCTCTTTCTATTTGAAGTCTCTTCATCATTCAGACAATGCATTAACAGTACCCGCAACAATGAGGATGAGGTGGAGGAGGAGCTCTTGATATGACTCTTTGTAGTACTGCCAGTACCATCATCATGAGCAAGAACATCAACAATGGAAGAATCAGCGAGCATTGGTTCTAGAAACTGTACCAGCAAAGCAAGACCTAATCTTCTTTGTGGACCACCACCATCAGCATTGCCAGCCATGGTGCATGCGCGATGCCATATCTTGAGCAAGGCTGGTTGGAGTTGGTGAGCTGCCTCTGCTGCTTGTACTGCTGCTGGTATTAAGTTTTGACCTAATGCTGCTTGGATGTATCTGTCCCTTTGGTGGTTTGTATAGATACGGGTGTTTCCTCTTTTCTTATTGTTGTTGTTGGTTTTCTTTACTGATGTTGGAGTGGTTGTTTGTTGGAGGCGACAGAGGAGGTAGAGGGATGCACCTAGTACTGAGCCATGTGCAATTGAGAGAAAAGCAGTATACTTTTGATGATGATGATGATGGGGAAAAGAAGCAGTGTCGTTCATTATTGTTGTATGTTGGAGCGCGCCTTGGATAATGAATGCCAATAAATTGATGGTAAAAATGACTTCTTGTGGATCATTGTCATCAGTTGCACCACCACTACTGCTACGAACGACAAAGGAGGCAGCAAAGGAGTGTGCCCATTGCCAACTATTATTATCAACTATAACATCGGCAATATCTTGAAGAAGTTCTAAATTGATATGGTAAGTCTGAGGGTTGGAAAGGACAGGAAGGATGATGGTATCGAGAGCTTGATCATCGAGCAAGTGGTTATGCGCAGAGGAGATATGTTGTAAGATGCAGGCGATGGCAGCGGGGTGTTGGATTTGAAAATTTGGGAGTTCTGAGAGGGAAATGGTAAATAAATCACCCTGGGTGTTGATCCATGCGTTGATGCATGTCTTGATGCTGCCATAGGGCAGGAAACTTGGGAGAGAAGAGCAAAAGTCTTGAAATGATTGCATAATCTGAAATGCCTGGTGCAGAGAAATTCGACAGTTAGCAGTCTTTCTACGCTTTCAATTCAAACTTTTAAGTATGTATGCAATGTGAACAATCGTGGAAATGTTAAATTGGGTGGAATTTATAGCTGGGAAGAGAAAAGAATAGAGGAGGGACGTCGGAGTTCGACGCCGAGGGGGGAAGTTTTTCTAGCAGTCAACCAGCAGCTTCCCCGGCCATAACCGGCTTGCCACCTTTGCAAATAGACATTTATAACATATCCTATTGACCAGAAAAGACGCAAACACACACATCATTTCATATTCACCCTTCCTAGGTTGATTTTTAGAAGTGATCAAAAATGCTAGGCTTGCTCCTTCGTTTAATCCCAGGGTACACAACTCTCACACGCTTGATTTGGGTACGCCTATTTTAATAGTACACTCCCACCCTAATACACTCATATTCTCCCCTTTCCCCCAATTCCCCTCCACCCGCTCTCATCCCCCACCCCCCCACCCCAAAATCCCAAATCACACAGTTCACCGTCGCCATCCTCTACCCCGCTTTGGAAAGCTTCAAAGCCATTGAATCCCATGAAACAGCCGATGACATCCAATGGCTCTCCTACTGGGTCTGCTACTCCATCCTCTCCATGCTGGAAACCATTCTTTGGCCCGTTCTCGTCTGGATCCCTCTCTACTCCATCACCCGCCTTCTCCTCATTACATGGCTCACCTTCCCCCAGTTTAAAGGGGCCACCTTCATCTATTCGTTTATTGTCAGGCCATTGTTATTCACTGCTATAGATATGGGGAGGGCCATCCCCTCTTTGGAGCCGTATCTGAGAAGCTTTGGAAGTAGCGGTGACAAGGGGAGGAGTGGTGGTGCTGGAGGGAAGCAGCAGGCAGCTGCTGATGTGTCTTCAGCAGCTAGGCAAGAGAGCGATGAATTGTTGAAACAACATGCTCAATAATAAGAGAGATCGCACAGTGTGTGGTATAGAGATGTACTTGGTCGATCGTAATTCTCCTCAGTAGTTAGAATATAATGGACCCATTTTCTTTCAACTTTGATTGCTTTACTTTTTAAACAGACACCTATAAAAGATTGTTTTCTCTCTCTTTACTTTACACATACGTAATAGGTCCATCCAAACTACCAGAAGAAAACTGCCTTACAATAGGCTCCTCAGTAGTGTCAAACTCCTCCACGCTCCCCTCCCATGCAACCGTCCCTGCATGTAGAAATATTAATCTATCAACACTCCTTCTTATTGTAGAATGCTGATGTGTCACTACTATATACGCATCAGCAATAGCACTGGTGCCATTAGCAATAGCAGTATCAGCACCATTACCAGCACCATTAACATCACTACTACTACCATTACCATTCGTACCGCCAATTTGTAGACTTCTGATCAAGTTCTCCACCACGGTAGACGCCACAGGATCCAGCCCCGCCGTAGGTTCATCATACATGATTACCCTATCTACATCCTGATGTGTGTCATCTTCTACTATAGCCCTTGCTAGAGCTACCCTCTTTCTCATCCCACCTGAGAGTTCACTGGGGTAGAGGTCCTCCACCCCCGACAGACCGACGTGAGAGAGACTTCTGGCTACCAGTTGCTTTATTCTTTCCTCTGAGAGGTTGGTGTGTTCATAAAGTAAAAAGCCGACATTCTGGCCGACAGTGAGGGAGTCGAAGAGAGCGCCACTCTGGAAAACAAGGCCTACTTTGAGCCTGGAAGAAGTGTCATCATCGGCCAGGAGGCCAAGCCTGGGCCGGCCTTTGATGACGACTTCGCCAGAATCAGGGGGGATGAGGCCGGCTGCCAGGCGGAGTGTGGTAGATTTGCCGGTGCCAGAGCCGCCAATGATGCCGACTGCTTCTCCGCGTCTGATCTTGAATGAAGCTCCTGTGAGGACTTCCTTGGTGCCGAATTTTTTGTGGACGTTTTTGAATTCAATGAGGACGTCGTTGTCGTTATCTTCGTCTATTGTTGCTGATGTGGAGGGTTTTGTTCTTCTGTAAGAGGATGATGATTGTGAGTATGTGGTGCTGGTGGGGGAAGGAGGTGGTGGGTCCAGGGGAGTGCTGGAGAAGGAGGAGGGGGTGTCCCAGCTGCTGCTGCTCCCAAAAGACGATGACGATGCGGCTAGAATTGGTGGGTAATGCTGCCGAGAAGGACGGGGATGTGATCCAGAGAACGTGCAGCTGGAGATATGTTGTAAATTGCGATTCCTATAATTGCACGATGATGCCTGGTGCATCATCGCTGCCCTCGAGTTTTTTTTGTGTTTGGATCGATTCGAATAATTTCAAGCGTTTGTGCTCGTTATAAAGCTGTGTGGCAAGCAGAATGGGAGCAACTGGCCCCTCCGATTATCATAAATTACACAATAATCGAAATAATAATTGCACTTGATAAATAGCATCGTTTTTCTCCCTTGCCTAAATAGCCTTTCAAGTCAAATTTTTGGGCGAACGACCAAAACATGGTAAAAGGCCTAAATTCTCTCTTTTAACATCAAAGCAAACAAAAAATTACGTTCTCTTGATCTAGAAAATTTACATAGAACACAATAAAGACCAATAATTGCAAATCTATCTCTATAATTCAGAGATTCAGTGCATGCGATGAGGTTTTCTGGACACCAATGCAGCTTCAAGGCTACCATCACCCATTCACGAGTTGGCATCATGTTCTCAAAACGTTTAGTCACCACCCATGCATCTAAAAACCCAAACCCAACAACTCTTCCTCCCACCTCCACTCCCACCGACAATGCCTCCCTTCTCCCTCAGTCTCTCCCAACCCTCATTCCGAGAAAACCCGGCGTCACAGACGGACCCTGGGACAAAGCAGACCAAACAGCAGTAGAAGAAGCTCTCTTAGATGCCAAGAAAATCGCCAGACAATATGAAAAATCCGGATGTGGCCCCGTCATCCTCGGCCAATCCCTCGATCAACTCAAACAACTAGCAGCCCTCCACGGCCAACCTGCCTTCCGAGCCAAGCAGCTACAAGATGCCATTGTCTTCCAGGGTATCAAAAGCATAGAAGACATCACTAATATACCTAAAGCTTGGAAAGAGCAGCTGATTCAAGCTGGTCTGCGTACTGGGAGATCTATTGTTCATCATCAGGTGACAGCAAAGGACGGTACTAGGAAGTTTCTGTTGCAAACGCATGATGGCTTGGTCATTGAAACTGTAGGCATTCCTTCTAATAATGATAGTAATAATAAGGATAAATATGGTAATAATGGTGGTAATAGGAATACTGATGGTAGGAGGGATCATAAATATAATAATAATAGTAATAACAGCAGCAATAGGAATACTGAAGGTACTAAAAACACCACCACCAACAACAACAACAACAACGACAACAACAACTACTACAACAATAAAAACAACAAAACTTCTACTGCTGCTGCTATTAGCAAAGAGACTACAACAAAGAAGAAGAGACTAACAGTCTGTGTAAGCTCTGAGATAGGCTGCCCCCTCCGCTGTGTCTTCTGTGCAACCGGCAAAGGGGGGTTCAGCCGCAACCTCCTCCCTCATGAAATAATTGACCAAGTTCTTACGGTGCAAGAACAATTCAAAGAGAGAGTTTCCAATATAGTCTTCATGGGGATGGGGGAACCACTACTAAACCTCCCTTCTGTAGTCGCTGCATTCAAAGCCCTGAACGAAGATGTCAAGATTGGCGCCAGGCACATCACCATCTCAACAGTGGGCGTTCCCAATACCATCAAACAACTAGCAAAACACAAGCTTCAGATAACACTAGCTGTATCCTTGCATGCGCCAACACAGGAATTGAGGAGGAAGATCGTTCCAAGTGCAGCAGTTTACCCCATTGAGGCTCTAATGGCAGATTGTAAGGAATATTCCGTAGAAACGGGGAGAAGAGTGAGTTTTGAATATACTCTACTAGCAGGGGTGAATGATCAGGTAGAGCATGGTGAGGAGCTGGTGAGACTACTGAAGAGGTGGGAGCTGCTGCAATGTCATGTGAATGTCATTCCCTGGAACCCAGTGGATGAGAGTGAGTTTGAGAGGCCTAGTAAAGGGGCGGTGCACAGGTTTGTACAGACATTGGAAGGAGCAGGAGTGGCGGTTAATGTGAGGCAGACGAGGGGGTTGGAGGCAGCTGCTGCTTGTGGACAGTTGAGGAATAGGTATCAGAAGCAGCCGTTGGAAGAGTTTACTCTACCTGGGTGATGAGGTGGAGAGAGTTGGAGAGATGTGTAGTGGTGGGGAGAGGGAAAGATGGGACTTTGGTTGAGGTTTAGAACAACACCAGCTGTGTATTTCAAGCTAGCTATTCTTTCGATACTGTCGAGATTGAAGTGTGTCTTACCATAGAGTTAAATAAGTGTGATAAGTGTGTAAATTAGTGGATTCCTGGCGACTTTGCAGTCAATTTGATCACAATGAGGAAAACAATGGATGGTTCGTCGCTACAGCAGCGTCTACAAGGAGACTGGGCAGCAGGTGACGCAATCAGCCTCCTCTCCGAAGAATCCATTGACTACATGCTTGCACAATGGGCAGCTCTACCTCCCCTCATCCGCTCCCGTCTCCTCCTCTCCCCCCTCTTTGCCAGGCGCAAGGCCTTGCAAGACCTCCATCCCACCCTCCACCGTCTTGCTGAAGCTGCTAGGGACTCTCAAGATGAGTGGGTACGTCTCATTGGGGCAGCTGTAGGCCCTTATGACGGAACATTGCATCTCCAACCTGTTGTTAGGGACATCAAACTCGTTGCAGCTCTCTTCAATGACCTCGACAATAACAATGACAACAACCATGATGCTTCATTAAACATTAGTCCTCCAGCCACCACTACAACAACAGAGTCTAGTAAGGTACTGCTATATAGACCATCAGAAGAAGTATATTTTAATCCAGAATTAAGAGAGAAAATAGCACCAGGAAGCAGTCAATTAGAAATAACAAAACAACCCAAATTAGCTCTTCATCATTTCACTGTACGAGACCCCACTCAAGCCCCTAGTGCTCGTGTAGCTCCTCCCCTTCCTTCCAGTCAACAACTACAACAACAAAAAGTGCCAGTAGTAGGAAGGTCTCAGTCACAAGGAGACGCAGCAACCTCTAAACCACAGCCTTCACGACCTTTTACACATAACGATCATAACAACAACAACAACAACTTGTTTATGTCCTCTTCCTCACAGCCAAGGATGCTAGTAGGAGGAGGAGCTGGGCCCAGACAACCACCACCATCATCATCTTTAAGAGAAGGCGGGGGGTTATTCTTGAAACCAAGCCGACCTGCTGCTACTTTTAGTATTAGTAGTGATAGTAATAAACTAGGTGCAGTATCAAAATTAAAACCAAAGAAAGCAGCAGTAATAGATGTGAACGAAGTAACAAGGTTGAACAAGGAGCGTCAGCTAGCCATTCAAAGACAGAAAGAAGAAGAACAAAAAGCAAAAGAAAGGGAAGAAAGACTACGACAAGAAGCCAAGGAGTTGGAGAAGACTAAAAAGGAAGAAGCGAGAAAGAAGCGGGAAGAGGAAGAGGCAGAGAAGAGGAAGCTGAAAGCCGAAGAGAAGGCAGCTGAGAAGGAACATAGAGAGGCGGAAAAAGCAGCAAAAGAAACAGAGAAGAGAGTAGCAGCAGAGGCAAGATTAGCTGCCAGGGAGGCAAAAATGGTAGAGAAAGCAGCAAAGGCAGCAGAGAGGGAAGCTAAGAAGGCTGAGAGACGGGAGAAGAGGAAGAGTGGTGGTGGAGGTGGTGCTAGTGGTACGGGAGCAGCAGGGGGTGGTAGGCGGAAGAGAAGAACGAGTGATGATGATGTTGGGGATAATGATAGCTTGGATGACAGTGATAGTGAAGATGGAATGGCGAATGATGATGATGGGATATTGTTACCTATAGTAGGAGGCTTTGGAGGAGGAGGAGGAGGTGGCGGCGATGTAGCAAGTCTGCTTGGAGATGCAGCTCTGGCTGCGGCTGCAGAACATGAAAATTATGATGACGACGAAGAAGAGGGGGAGGATGACGGGCTTTGGGATTGAGTTGAAACCCTATGTTTAAAAATGAGCAGTATTGTTAGATGCAATAAGATTCAAGGAATCGTTAGACTGTTGGGCTTGACGAGACAATTTTCAACGAATGATTTACAAAGAGATGATCGGTTTGCAACCTTGGAGGAGAGTGACATTAAGACATTCAAGTCTATCCTTGGAGGCAAAGGTGTAATCACCGATCCAGATGATCTCGCAATCATGAACAGGTCTGGAAAAGAATTCCCATCCCATTTCTCAACGTCTCTCTCTCTCTCTCTCTCTCTCTCTCTCACACACACACACACACACACACACACACACACACACCACTAACCCACCCCATACCACCACCCCACCATCCATACACACAAACAGAGATTGGATAGGGAAATACCAAGGCACATCCAAACTAGCACTCAAACCAACCACCACCCAACAAGTCTCCCAAATTCTCTCCCACTGCAACAAACGCAAGTTGGCAGTTGTCCCACAATCTGGCAACACTGGCCTTGTTGGCGGCAGCGTCCCTGTGTTTGATGAGGTCATCCTCTCCACCACATCTATGAAGTCAATTATATCATTTGATCCTCTTAGTTGTGTTGCTGTAGTTGAAGCAGGTGTTGTATTACAATCTCTAGAGAACTTTCTCTTCGATTATCAACAAAATAATAATAATAATAATACTGGCAGTTTCACTGTGCCGCTAGACCTTGGAGCCAAAGGCAGCTGCTGCATAGGTGGAAACGTAGCAACAAATGCGGGAGGCCAACGCTTACTACGCTATGGATCCCTCCATGGCAGCGTCCTAGGACTGGAGGTGGTATTGCCTGACGGAACGGTTATTGACATGCTCAGCACTCTGAGGAAGGACAACACTGGGTATGACTTGAAACAGCTATTCATTGGCAGTGAAGGAACCCTAGGAGTCATTACCAAGGTAGCTATATTATGTCCACCTAAACCTACATCTGTCAATGTAGCATTGCTGGCGGTAGGGTCTTTTGAAGCAGCATTGGAGGTATTGAAACTGGCCAGGCAGAGGCTGGCAGAGGTACTGTCGGCGTTTGAGTTTTTGGATGAGACGTCCATGCAGCTCACTCTTCAACATATTCCAGCAGCTAGGCTTCCTTTTAGTACTAGATGTTATACTGGTATAGAGAGAGACATATCATCATCAGCATCATCTTCATACAAACAAGAAGGAGGAGGAGAAGGAGAAGGAGGAATTATAAAAGATCAGACTTTTTTTTACATATTAATAGAAACCTCTGGAAGCAATGCATCACATGATGCAGAGAAACTAGACCAGTTTCTAACCCTAGCAATGGATCAAGGTCTGGTAGTAGACGGAGCTGTAGCCCAAGATGCCTCTCAAGCAGCCTCATTTTGGTTGTTGAGGGAGGGTGTGACTGAGGCACTGCGGAGCAGGGGAGGGTTGTATAAATATGATTTTTCCCTTCCTACTGGTGAAATGTATGAGCTTGTCAAGGATACAGAACGGAGAATTCAGGAAGAATATTACAGCCATAGTCATCATTATAATTCTTCCCACCACCAAGAAGACGAAGAGGAGAAGGGACGAGATAGAATAGGAAAGAAACAACAACAACAACAACAACAGCAGCAGCAGCAGCAGCAGCAGCAGCAGCAAGATCCTTCTCCCCCGCATCCATCTCCTATATTAGTAGCTGGATTTGGTCACATGGGAGATGGGAATCTTCACTTGAACGTATCCGCTACCCAGTACTCACCCCGCATGGAAAATATACTAGAACCGTGGCTGTACAAACAAGTGGCTGCAAGAAGAGGAAGTATAAGCGCGGAGCATGGGGTGGGGTTGACAAAGGCAGATTTCATGCAGTACAGTAAAAGCGACAGTGCCATAGAGATGATGAAAAAGGTGAAGATGTTGTTTGATCCAGTCGGTATATTGAATCCCTATAAAGTTGTGAAGATGAAATGACGGGGATGGATGGATGTGTGGGTGGTGGTGGGTAGTAGGGGGTCTCAAAAACAGGAAAAAAGTTGCAACTTTCCCACCGACACCACCAGTTTCTGCCGCTGCCTGGTGGCTTCTAGAGGAGCGTAGAGTGTGACCTTTAAAAGTGACTTGATGCATTTTCCCCAAAAAGTATTGGTAATAATAAAATTACAATAGGTGTATACAGGAAGGGATCACATGTCATGATTTTGAGTCGTACAATTGTTATCACTTTGTCTCATAAAATTGGGCCCCTCTAAGAAAGGAAGAAAAGAGTAGAAAATAGGGTTCAGGGTTTTATACAATCTAATGCTACTTGGGAAAACAAAAAAAAATTAAATATACTCACCATAGTTCCATACATTAAATGAACTGATGGAATGTATTCATTCAAAGCTAATGGAATGTATTCATTTTCAAAAAACTTTCAATCGTTTTACCCCCCCCATATTATGGAAAAGAATCAGCAGGAAAAAATATCACGGAACTGATGATTTCCAAAAACACCATCCATTAATCATAGAAACGCGCCATGCTTTCAAGACACTTTGTCACTGCGCAAGTAGATGGCCTCATGTGCTTTTCACGAGCAGTACAGGCAGCAACCAAACTTTGGTAGTCATTCGGCGGCCTGCATGGCTGCCCATCCTCCCAGGTAATGCATTGCTCCCTGTTCTTCTGGATACAGATCTGCCAGGCCCCCATCTTATTGTAAGGGCTTACGCCACTCCACAGCATGTAGAGGATGATGCCAAAAGAATATACGTCAAGAGCGGAGGTGATGACATCCTCTGAAATAGCCTCGGGGGACATGAAAGCGACTGTTCCATTCATGGTTGAGGTGTGGTGCGTGGCATCTGGAGCCAAGGCCATGCTGAGACCAAAGTCGCTAACGACAGCGCGGAAGCCTCTGGGGTTGGAAGAGTCAGTTTTGAGGAGTACATTGTTGGTTGAAAGGTCACGATGAATGACTGGATTGGTGCAGTGGTGGAGGAACTGAACGCCATGCGAAATCTCTAGCGCAGTCGCAAGGATGTTGCGTATGTTGGGTCTTCTCCCAGACGCCAACGCCGACGAGTCAAATCCTTTACATCCTTTGAAAAGATTGTCACTGCTGTTTACCGCTTCTGTGAATAGAGGTCCACCCAAGGCAGATGTTAATGTACCAATATCGCAATATTCCATGACCAGGTGGATTTGATATCCAAGCACCTCGCCTTGAAATCCGGGCAACATGTCCATCTCATTCAGAGACAGACCATCACCTGTTCCTATATCGCCATGGTATACCCAGCTGGTTGTAATACCACCACCACCACTACCACCAGCAGCAGCAGCAGCAGTAGCAGTAGCAGTAGTAGTTGCGTCGGAGGGCATTCCATCTATGGGCCTTATTGTGGGAGATATGTGGGGAGATCTGGGACCCAACATGTTGTTTGTTGAGAGTAAGGTATTTCTGTGATTCGCCCTTAGTTGTTGCTGCTGTTCTTGAGGAGTTAATATTGTCGGAGATGGGGTCTTGAATGCATCCATAATATTCAAACCAACACCAACAGAAGGAGTAGCAGCAGCAGTTGGAGAACGAGCAGCAGTGGTTGTCATCACTGCCATGCCATCCCCTTCAACACGACTACCACCACCACCACCACCACCACCACCATCACCCATTCTTCCGGAGCTAATGACACATGCACCATTTTTAGTTATCACCGCCTTGTACCAATGCAAAATATTAATGCAAGAGGGATGTCTGGATATTCCTTTCATTATAAACAGCTCATTGACTGCTGCTCTCCATCGACCGAAATCATCAGCTGCCAGACTGATGACCTTGATGGCCACCAATCGGTCTGTTGCCACTTGCTTAGCTTTGTACACCTTCCCATAGAAGCCTGATCCTAGGATGGTTTGAAGCTTGAACCCTTTCAGGGAAGCAAGCTTCTCTTCAATACTGGCGGCCAGGCCACTTCTTTTAGTGTAAACTTGGTGGGCGAGCACACTGGTGATGGCAAGCAGGCAAATCCATATAGGCACTGATTGCGTGTATTGAATGCCGATCATTGGTGGTTCTTTATAAGGGAGGTAATGAGTGATGTTGCCGGTGCAGGTGAAGGTGGAGTTTATAATGCGCCATCTGGTAGGGGGGGGGAGGTAGGGCACCCACCCGGTCTCAATAACTCTTAGCGTTCTGGAGTTGACCACCGTGACCTCGAGACCGGTCAAGAGATTTGAAAACTTGGCTGCTGTGATTAGGCTATGAATGCCTTTGGATTCACGTACTTCAGTGCAGCCAGCATCACTGAGATCTACGTTATCCAGTACCAAGGAAGAGCCTCCAGTGGTTGTAGTGAAGCAGATGAAAGGCCAATCGGGGAGGAAGCAATCGTCTACCCACAAGTTTTGTTGATAGAAATATGCACCATTGGTGAGTATTACCCTGCTTGTGATCTGATTCAAGTCGATGTAGACATGGTGATCCCCCGCACCGGCGAGGGTGACGGCTCTGTTGTTGATGACGACGGATCCTTTGGGGAAATTTTCTTCAGTCATGTTATAGCCTCCAGGGACGTGAGCAAGGATGATTTTAGTGACGTCTACATCGTTGAGTGCTGTATGGAGCTCCTCAATTGTTGCGATATGGACCTATAGTGTTTATTATGTGTTGGTGTGGGAGAAGGGCGGAGGGGGGGAGATAAGAGGGCGGAGAAATTTAAGTTTACTGGCAGGGATGTCCGGGCAACCTATTATCCATTTACAGACGGCATATTGAAGGAAAGGACGCTACTCGCTCAAAAGCAGGTGTATTTTGTGGTGGGCAGGGCGAAAATGACACCAAACAATTCAAGAGGTTTCAAATGCTCGATGATCGCACAACAACACAGACCAAGACATTAAAAAAGGATGTTTTACTTACCTCACGAGCATAGCAATGCCATATACAAGGTAGCGTGATAACAAGCCAACACAGCCCTGCGATTTGACTGGTCTTTTTAATCATGATCTAGTTATTTAGTCAAGGTCTTGCTTGGTATATGTATATGTGCGATCAAAGCACAGGGATTTCCTTGTGACATTTGGAACACAAATGTTTGGGCTGAACGTTCGCTGCCTTGTCTTTATAGTCGTGGTCCTAGGTCCTCACATCTAATTCCTTTTGGAAGATCAGATCGACTCATATATGGTCAACTTTATTACATTTCTTTCTTCCTCCTGGAAGTCCATTAGC
>Ga0209986_10000339_pt1 | contig 44481 bp, 40 predicted proteins | sample BlataG_FD_183168 | JGI IMG/M metagenome (GOLD analysis project Ga0209986, IMG submission 183168) | Deep subsurface microbial communities from Black Sea to uncover new lineages of life (NeLLi) - Black_00105 metaG (SPAdes) (version 2) | ecosystem: Environmental > Aquatic > Marine > Oceanic >... | reverse complement strand
ATGGACTTTTGCCTGGCTATTGCTCGAAAACGGCCCTATCAGGGAGAAAACCTGGCTTCCATCCCATCCTGTGTTAAGAGGCAAAGAGCACGTCTGAGAGTCATCTATGGAAATCTTGTAAAGAAGGGCAAGATCGCGGGAGCAAATAAGAGGACTTGAAACCATGGCCTTCTTGCGCCGGTAAGGGAAATGCCAACACAGCAACATATTCGGTTATGGCAATGGTTTCTACTCCTATGATGGACAGAGTTCTCATAGCCATAAAGTCACGAAAGGTCGTGTTTTGAGAACTCGCGTCAATAACCTGTAACATGCTGTTTTCCCTGAAGGTATTGATCGAAGGTAATCAAATCCTGCTTTAGGAGAAGAGCAAGGTCTTTGAGTTGCTCCTCAGAATCGGCGCTCGGAGCTTCGAGTTGCATCGGGCTGTGGCAGTTCTGATGAGGGATCGCAAGTGGCTCTTGAATGTGGCCCAATCTCAAGCTGGCGAGGCCACCCAGGAAGTTTACTTCCACTGTGCGATTTTGAAGGCTGGGATCCTTAAGGATATCTTTCAGGTTTTTGCCCTGTTTTTTCACACGCCGCCAGAACAGATACGCCGACCCGACGATAAGACCGCCGCCAATGCTCAGAATCCAGGGCAGGTATGTGAGTAGGCCCCCGGAAAAAAAAGCAATGAAAGCAACACCAATTATCAAGGCAACGTGAAAAAGAAGGACAAAATTTGCCAACAAAACGCCGCTGAAAATACTACTATCCTGTGACCGCGACCAATTATTCTGGCGTGTTTTTTTCATCATTACCCTTTTCGGCATAACATCCCGAACACTTCAGTTTTTTCCAGACATACGTCCCGAGCCCTATGGCCGGGGGCCTACCTCGGCGTAAGCGTAGGCGCTGTGGTTGTGAATGCTTTCAAAGTTTTCCGCTTCCACACTGAACCACGTGAACCTGGGATCGCCCATTAACTTCTGGGTAACCTCTCTCACCACATCCTCTACAAACATCGGGCGATTGTAAGCCTGCTCGGTGACATATTTTTCGTCTTCCCTTTTTAGCAGTGCATAGACATCACTGGAGGCCGAGCTTTCCACCATTTCGATGATTTCCTCAATCCAGAAGAACTCCTTAAATAGCAGGGTCACTGAAACAATGCCTCGCTGATTATGGGCCCCATACCTGCTTATCTCTTTTGAGCAAGGGCACAGGGTGCATACAGGAACCTTGATGCAAACAAAGAGCTTACGTTCGTTTCCGTTTATTTCTCCTATGTATTCGCAGGTATATTCCATGAGGCTGGCAACACCTGACATAGGGGCTTTTTTCATAACAAAATAGGGGAATGCAATTTCAAGGTTCGCAGCCCGCGCGTCAAGAGTTTTCTTCATTGTCTCAAGCATTTCAAAGAAGGTCTTAAGATTAAGATCACCACAGTATTGGTTCAGGACCTCCACAAACCTGCTCATATGGGTCCCCTTGAAATCGTGAGGTAAATGGACGTACATATTGATCGTGGCCACGGTTGACTGAACCTTGTTGACCCTGTCCAGCACATTGATGGGATAGTTGATCCCCTTGATGCCGACCTTGTTTATGTCAATTTTTCTGCTATCTTGCTGGTTCTGGACGTCTTTCACTTCTCATGTCCTGAGCACGTTCGTTTTTTCCGAATCGAATTCTGTAATACTTCACTCCACAAAAACGGCTAGAGGTGGGGGTGAACTATTACGGAATTCTTAACAAAACCTTCGGGCATGTCAATTAAAATCCAAAAACAGCTTGACGGTCGAAGAGATTCTATGAAAAGATCGGTCGTGATCGCCGGGCGCTCTTTTGATGCCTGCGAAGCTCTACAACCGATTGAAATGATTATTATTTAGTGGAGAAGCGTTCCTCCCATCCATATGGAATAGTGGAAGTATTGGGTAGGTAATGGGAACCTGGAAAGGAGCAGTTTATGGCAGTTAACGTTGTTGAGAAGATCGATGGATTCGTTAAGGTCAAGCACGTCATTGTCAGCGTATCGAACAAGAGCGGGCTGGAGGATTTCATCCCGTCACTGCTGAAGATAAATCCGGATGTTCGGATATACTCCACGGGCGGGACCTATGGCAGGATTGAGCAGATCCTGGGTGACCGGGCCTCCTTCTGCCTGACTCAGGTAAGCAAATACACTGGCCAGCCGGAGACCCAGGGAGGACTTGTCAAAACCCTTGACTTTAAGATATACCTTGGTCTGCTCACAGAGACCTATAACGACGCCCACCAGCAAGACCTGAAAAGAACCTCTGCCGTTCCCATAGACATGGTGGTGGTGAATCTTTATCCCTTTAAGGAGACCATATCCAGAGAAGGTGTCACGGTGGAAGAGGCCAGGGGCAACATCGATATCGGAGGCCCTTGCATGATCAGGGCCTCGGCCAAGAATTTCATCCGTGTCGCACCCGTGGTAGATCCCGGAGACTACGCAAGGATCAGTTCTGAGATGCAAGCAAATGATGGCAGGCTCTCCCTGGAACTTCGATATGAGCTGGCCCGCAAGGCCTTTGACCACACGGCAGTATATGACCGCTACATTGCGGATTTTCTGGCAAGCAGACCTTTTGGCGACGTTCACACGTCTTACAAGATCATGGAGGGTTAGCACGATGGCTGAAGATCTAAAAAAAATGTACAGGACCATTATGGATGACCACTTTCCGCCAAACATGGAGATCTCCTTTGTGGACGGAGACAGTCGCCAGACGCTTTTCTACGAAAAGGTGACCTGGGTGGTCGATAACGTGCAAAAAGGCCTCAGGTACGGTGAAAATCCGGGCCAGGAGGCCGCACTCTATAAGCTCGCCAACGGCAACCTGGTCCTTGGCGAGACCCAGACGATTCAGCCTGGTCGATATCTGGCCTCTGACGTCGAACTTCTGCAATCGGGCAAGCATCCGGGAAAGACCAATCTTACGGATGCAGACAACTCCATGAACATCCTGAGGTACTTTGTCGACAGGCCGACCGTGGTCATTGTAAAACACAACAACCCGTGCGGCGTGGCGCGAGCTGATTCCCTGGAAGAGGCATACATCAAAGCCAACATGGCCGATCGCGTGGCCGCCTTTGGCGGCTGCATTGCCCTGAACGAACCGGTGGACAAGGCTACGGCAGAGGCTATCAGCAGGCAGTACGCCGAAGTTGTGGTGGCCCCTGATTTTGAGGAAGGGGTCATGGATATCTTTGCCAAGAAGAAAAACCTTCGGATCATAAGAATCTCGAACATGAGCCGTTTACAGTCTTTTGTGGGTGAGCGCATTGTGGAGTTTAAGAGCCTAATTGACGGCGGCATCATTGCCCAGTGGTCTTTTGTGCCCCAGACCCGGTCCAAAGACGATCTCAGGCTTGCAGAATGCGAATACAAGGGAGATACATATCGCATCAAGAGAGAGCCGACAGAGCAGGAATATGAAGATATGCTCTTTGGCTGGCTGGTGGAATCAGGGGTGACGTCTAACTCGGTCATATATGTCAAGAACGAGGTCACAGTCGGAATCGGCACGGGCGAACAGGATCGGGTAGGTGTTGCGGAGATCGCGAGAGAGAAGGCGTACCGCAAGCTGGCAGACCGGTACTGTTTTGAGGAGCTGAAGATCTCTTACAATGAGCTTGCGGACGAGGAAAAGAAAAGGGAATTCGATCAGAAAGTAGCTCAAGAAAAGGGCGGGCTGATCGGCGCTGTCATGGTGAGTGATGCCTTCTTTCCCTTCAGAGACGGTGTTGACGTGGGCATCCGCGAAGGAATTTCCGCTGTTGTGCAGCCTGGCGGGTCTGTTAATGATTACCAGTCTATCGAGGCCTGCAATGAGGCGAATGTGACCATGGTATACACGGGCCAGAGAAGCTTCAAACACTGAGGGCACTCGAAAAGGTCCATCTGTCCGCCTCCGGCGGATTGCGTTTCGTCTAAGAAGATTGTGTTTGAGGTTGGAGGAGCGCTTCGCTTGAGGCTAGAGGCAAAAGAAAAGGTATCGTTGCCTTAACTTTAGGCATTTTAGGTCACTTCTAGTGTCTCCATGATCTCTTCCGTTGACGATCACCTGTCTGCCCTCTATCGCCTGAGGCGTTTCGGGATTAAGCTTGGGCTGGCCACGATATCTCGCCTTATGAGGGGTCTCGGGAATCCTCAGGATGGTTATTCGTGCATCCACGTGGCAGGCACAAACGGCAAGGGTTCTGTTGCGGCGCTCCTGTCTTCGGTCCTTGCCCGTGCAGGGTACAGGGTAGGTCTCTATACCTCCCCTCATCTTGTTCGATTCAATGAACGCATTCAGGTCAACGGGCATCCCGTATCTGACGGGGATGTCGCAGAGGCCGCCGAAGCGGTTCAAAGAATCTACACACAGGCAGACCCACCAACCTTTTTTGAATGCGCCACCGCCATGGCCCTTTACCACTTTGCCTCAAAAAAAGTGGATTGGGCTGTCCTTGAAACCGGCATGGGCGGCCGATACGATGCCACCAATGTAGTGCGCCCCGAAGTTTGCATCATTACCAATATCAGCATGGAACACACCGAATACCTCGGAAAGACTCTGGCCAGGATAGCCTCCGAAAAGGCGGGCATAATAAAGGCGGGCGCCGGTGTTGTGACAGGAGCGCGCCAGAAGAGCGCCCTTAAGGTGATCGAGCAGAGAGCTTCAGAAAAGGGCGTGCCATTGCTAAGGCTTGGAAAAGAGATCAGGGTCCGTAAAGGCCAGGATGGTTTTTTTACCTACTGGAGCACAAAACGGGTGCTGACACGAGTCAAGGTGGGACTTTTCGGAGATCACCAGATCTTAAATGGCGCCCTTGTCCTGGGGACCCTGGAACTCCTTATGGAAAAGGGCCTGAAAGTGCCTGATGACGCCATCTACACCGGACTTGCTGAGGTCTGCTGGCCCGGGCGTCTTGAGGTGGTGTCAGATTATCCTTTGGTCCTCTTGGATGGCGCCCACAATCCGTCTGCGGTGAGAGTCCTCAGAAGATTCCTGGAAAACGGCGCAGGGTCACGGAGGTTGATGTTGGTGGTAGGTATTCTGAAGGACAAGGCATGGAAGCCCATGTTGCGAGACCTTGCTGCTGTTGCCAACCGTATGATCCTTACCAGACCACAGTACGAGCGTGCTGCAGACCCCCACGAACTGGCATCCTTCTTACGCCCTCTCAAAAAGGATGTTGTCGTTATTCCCCATCTGCCAGATGCCATATCACTTGCCATGGATGAGGCCGGCCCCGGAGATGTTGTGTGCATTACCGGTTCTCTTTATACGGCAGGCGAGGCCAAGGCAATCTTTAGTGTGTAGCTTTTTTCAAAAATAATCCCTGATTGCGGCATGGTTCCTGCTATAAAACCATAGATGGCCAAGTGGTCATTGATGGGATCATTGCGACGCTGCACAAGGCGGAAACAGCATGAAAATCCGAATCGAAAACATCAATAAAACCTTCAACCTTCCAACAGGAGGGCCACTAAGAGTTTTGGAGGATATGAATCTTGCAATCGAACAGGGTGATTTTGTTATAATTCTTGGAGAATCAGGATGTGGCAAGTCGACTCTGCTAAGCATGCTTGCAGGCTTGCTATCCCCTTCTTCCGGCAGAATCTGGGTCGACAAGAAAGAAGTCGTTGGCCCTCACCCGTCAATATCCACGGTATTCCAACAGCCAAGCCTGCTTCCCTGGCTTAACGTGGAAGAAAACATCGCCTTTGGCTGCAAGATTCGAGGTGAGTTGGACAACCTTGAGTACCGGGTGAATGAATTCATCGAAATGATCGGTCTGTCAGGCTTTGAAAAGAGCCATCCTTCGGAACTCTCAGAAGGCATGGCATGTCGCGTGTCTCTGGCAAGGGCGCTCATAGGTCACCCCGAAATATTCCTCCTGGATGAACCCTTTGCATCGCTTGATACTTTCAGAAGATCTCGTTTGCAGGAGGAGCTGATAAACATCTGGCTGAGTGAGGAGTTCACTGTTGTTTTTGTCACACACGATATTGATGAGGCGGTTCTCCTGGGGAACAAAATCGTATTGTTAGGCGGTCAACCTTCGCGGATCATGGATGTTATTAATATTGATTCCAGGTATCCGAGGAAAACAACGGATGAGTCATCCTTTCACTTTAAGACAAGAATCCTTAAGAAGTTCAAAAAGGTCTTTGAAGAAAACAGGGGTTTGTGAACTGAAGTTATTGAAATGAGCGCTTTTCTTTCAAGCAGGCGAGATTTCCTAAAGGCCGCGGCATGGGCCATAGGCACGCTAGGCGTATCGTTTAAGGCAACCAGAGTATATTCAAGCGCAGGCGATGATCCTCTGCGGGTGGGGTATTTGCCGATCACTGATGCAACGCCACTACTCATTGCCCACGCAAGAGGGTATTTTCAGGAAGAAGGGTTGAAAGTCGAACGACCCGTAATGGTTCGCAGTTGGTCAGCCTTGGCAGAGTCCTTTCTGACAGGCAAATTCAACGTCACTCATATGCTGTTTCCAATACCGGTGTGGATGAGGTTTAAGAACAAAGTCCCGGTTAAAGTCCTTGCGTGGAACCATACAAACGGCAGCGCTATTACTGTGAAAGCCGGGTCCTCCATAAGAGGCTTTGCTGATCTGGCAGGCAAACAAGTTGCTGTGCCCCACTGGTATTCCATGCATAACATAATACTTCAAATGGGCTTAAGAAAGGTGGGCCTGCATCCTGTTATCCAGGATCAATCAGTTCCATTACACCCAACTCAAGTCAATCTCTTTGTGCTCTCTCCGTCTGATATGCCCACGGCTCTGGCAGGGAATAAAATCGACGGGTATGTTGTGGCAGAACCCTTTAATGCCGTCGGTGAAATGAAGATAGGGGCAAGGATAATGCGTTTCACCGGAGATATCTGGAAAAACCATCCCTGTTGCGTGGTTGTCATGAATGAGGGTCTTTGTGGTTCAAGACCGGTTTTTGCTCAAAAGGTGATCAATGCAATTGTAAGGGCTCAGTTATGGACGTTGAACAACTTCTCCAGAGCAGCAAGCATACTGAGCCGGGATGGAGAAAGATACTTGCCGGTTTCTGAAAAGATCCTCTTGAGGGCTTTTAGGGGATATGACCTTTCAACTTATGGCAAAGGCGCTTTCCCCAAGGCAATTCATCATCCTGACTGGAATACCGGAAGGATCGGCTTTCAGCCATACCCTTATCCGTCTGCCACGCGTCTAATACTTGGAGAAATGGGTCAAACACTTATGGAAGGCAATGCCGCATTTCTTAAGGAACTGGATGTGGATTTTGCGGCAAGGGACCTTGTGGATGATACATTTGTGAGAAAGGCCATTGCCGATATTGGCGGACTTGCGAAATTTGAGTCTGTCGATATTGAACGGCCCTGGGACAGAGAAGAAATCATCGAACTATGAGATTCATTAGAAAATATTTCTTGAAGCACTCGAAAGAACTGGAGACTGCAAGCGGGAAAGGAGCTGTTTGCATGGTTTGCTGCGGAATTTTAGGAACGGCAATCCTGATCCTTTTGTGGGCGCTGACAGGCTACGTGCTTTTCAGCAGACCCGGCTATGAGCAGTTTTCCGGTTTCTTGCCGATACCGACAGTAAAAGCGCTTTACTTACTCCTGTTGGATATTGACTTCTGGGGTTCGGTATGCGCCAGTCTGCGCCGGGTCGTGGTGGGAATCCTTATAGCATTTCTCGTAGGACTCCCGTCCGGTTTGCTTATTGGTTATTATGGTAAACTGAGGTTTGTGACTGATGCTCCCATTCAATTTTTGCGAATGGTCAGTCCTCTGGCGTGGATGCCAATAGCATTGCTCGTTTTCAGGACCTTTGAATCTGCTATCTGTTTTCTCATAACCATGGCGACAGTCTGGCCCATTATCTTAAATACTACGTTTGGTGTTTCGCATGTAAACCCCCAGTGGATTAATATGGCACGTGATCAGGGGGCAAAAGACCGCCATTTGATATTTCGAATTATCCTGCCGTCGTCGATTCCTTATATCCTTACAAGCCTGCGTCTGGCGCTTGGCGTGGCATGGATTGTTCTGGTGCCCGCAGAATTCCTGGGTGTCTCAAGCGGTCTCGGATATCTGATCAATGACGCCAGGGACACAATGGAATACGACCGGCTTATGGCAGTCGTTGTCTCAATCGGTATTCTGGGCTTTGTATTAGACGGGACCATTCAATTGATCCATAAGAGATTCAAATGGACCTGGGTCAGCTGAACCCTCCTTCCTCTACATCTGAGGCAATAGTTCACCTATCAAGAAAACCTTTTGACAGGATTTACAGGATTTGACAGGATTACAGGATAAAGAAGCGAGAAATCTTTCCCATGTAACATCACGAAAGCATAAGATTTCTTCCTGCTAATAGCGGGATCGAAATGACAGACTCGCTCAATCCGACTTTTCACGAATGTATTAAGCCTAACCTGGACAAGCCGCAACCAAAAAGGGGAAAGGGAGGCCAGAGAGAATGAAGCTATTAGCAAAAGGGATTGCTACATGTGTAATCGCCCTTTTCTCGATCCTTTGGCTTGCAGATCCTGGCTGGACAAAGGAACAGAAAAGCCTTGTCATTCTTACGAGGATGATGGACATGCAGGATCGGTGGTTTCGGAAAGAGATCATTGCTTCATTTGAAAAGGAGCATGATGTTGAAGTCACCGTGGTCTCTTTTGACAAGTTCTGGGACCTTGAGGTCATACTGAACCTGGAACGTGACAGCGAACGGCATTCCATAGGCCTTGTCAAGGTCCCCCTGGAGATGACCAGGCTGCTGAAAGGTTTCATGGTCCCTTATGATGACCTGGTGAGCAAAAAGGAATTATCGACCCTGAAATCCCAGTACGACACAAGGGCGGTCGAGTTAGGAACCTTGAATGGAAAGCTCTACTATCTTCCCCGCAAACTGGAAACCAGAATGATTACCTATCTCAAGTCAAAGGCAGATGAGGCGGTCATGGGATGGGGCAAGTTTAGGGTAGAAATCAATCGAGCCCTCAAAGATGATAATGGTTTTGGTCTGCCTGCAGGCTATCAACTCGAGAAGGACCCGAATCTGTGGGATTACTACGATCTGTTTGTTGTCTCTTACTACTGGGCCAATACTCCGTATTATGGCACCACCATGCCTCGTATGGCCCACCGTGGAAAAAAATACGGCGGCACGGTTGTCGGGCTGGTGGATCGAATCTATCAGATGGGCGGGACTTCCGAAGACGTGCTTAAGGTGTCTGCCGCTCCTGTTGTTGATATGTTCGTGTGGGAGGCCATTTACAGGAAGAACGGACTCTATAACCCCGGCATGTGGCAGGACCCGTGGAGTGGCGGCGGGATCTGGAATGCAATGAAAGACGGTAAAGTCTTTCTGGCAATGATGCACCAGATCGATTCGTTTTTCATCCACGGCGGGACCCATCCGCACATGCAGGGGTATCTGGCAGATCCGGATGACATGGGTGTGGCCGTGATGCCCGAAGGAGCATCATTTGAACTTGACAAAAAGGGTTTTCCCAAGAGAACAGGCAACAGGAAAGCAGGAACCGCTGGTTGGTGGTGGGGCATTCCAAAGGCCTTTCCTCATCCCGAACTCTCCGTAGCCCTGGCAAAATGGATCACAAGCTACAAGAATCACCTGTCCGAGTGCAGGATATTCGGCATGATGCCCATACGAAAGGATATCCTGGCCAACCTGCAAAAGGTCTTTCCAAAGGGTTGGATGGCAAATGTATTCGATGTCTCCACCAGGCAGATCAGACTTAATGGTGATGCCACCATGCCGTTGCTGCCTGAGTACTCTGATGTGGGAAAGATCTATCTGAGGGCGTGGTATGATGTTGTTGTGAGAGAGAATTACGGCAAAGGCGGCAAAGTGGACAGGGATTATATCAAGGATAGGCTTGGAAAGATCTATGTGCCCATGGTCAAGGGGGTGCTTGGAGACAAATATCCTAACTAGTGCGCTGTCTTAGAGGTTCTGTACTCGATTCTGGCAATTTGACGTGCTAACGAAAATAGAGCAAAAGTCGTGAAAATTCGAATGTCGAAATCCGTGCTTGTCTCAAGGCGTCAGCCGCAAACAATATCGAAATCCTTAATGTTGACGGCTTCGCAAAAAGTCGTCACTCCGGTGAAAACCGGAGTCCAGAGCCTTTGTAACTAGCTGAATAAACTGGATTCCGGCTTTCGCCGGAATGACAGGAAGATGTGTTTTTCGACTTTTTACGAGTCCATCAATGTTCAAAACTCAAAACAAGAATGAGTTGTTATTGTTTTTTTCCGTTTTGGTTGTTGATATTTTGGTTCCGCCGCGAATTCCGTGCTTCGATATTCGAATTTGCGGCTGTCGCCTTGAGAACAGTACCGATTTCAATGCTTCTGTAAAATAGATGAAGCACAGCATTTGTTTCAAATTGCCATTTTAAACCGCAGTACTTATGAAACAAGGCACTAGTCCCCAGTTTGGCCCATGACGAGAATCATGGATTTTACGAGAAAGAATCTCTTCGGAATCATCATCCTTGCCCCGGCAGCGCTTTATCTGGTGGGCTTTTTGTTGATTATCTTATTCAAGGTCGTAGCGTTGGCCTTGACTCGCGTTGGCCCCCAGGGTGACCTTTTCCCCACTGCTTATCATTTTGTCGAGCTTTCAAGAAATCCCGAATTCAGACACGCCTTAATCCGCACCATCTGGTTTACGCTCATTGGCACGCCGCTTGAGCTTGTCATAGGGATGGCAGCCGCCTTTCTTGTAGTAAAAGAGTTTAAGGGAAGGGGTATCACGAGAAGTCTCTTTATTCTTCCTCTGGCAATCCCTGCCATTGTCACGGCCATCATGCTCTATATCATCTTTGACTTCCCCGGAGGCCACGTCAATGACATCCTCATGGGACGATACGGCTTTTTCCCTTTCCAGGTCATATCTCATCCTGTGGACTGGCGGGGATCCGGCTTTTTTGCCCTTATGGTCTCCATATTCGGAAAAGTGTGGCGGGACATGCCCATTTCAATGCTGATCATTCTTGCAGGGCTTCAGGCCATTACAAAAGACCAGTATGAAGCAGCAAAGACCCTGGGGGCGAACGCGTATCAGACGTTTTTCAGAATAACCCTTCCTTTGTTGACCCCGGCCATGTCTACCGTGCTGGTCTTGCGGTCGATTGAAGTCTGGAAGGAGTTCATTTTTCCGTTTATTCTGGCAGGAAGTTACCCGCTGTTGGCAACCCTTATAGAAAGGGCGTACCATGAATGGAGAAATCCCAATGAGGCGTGCGCTATTGCATTAATCCTGCTGGTTTTGATCATCATATCGACAATCTTTATTTTTCATGTCTTAAAATGGCTCAGAAGACGGTTGGTGAGAGTATGAGGGAAAAAGGCGCCTCGATTTCAAAGATCAGCGCAACCAGGATCATATGGTTTGCGGGCATTGTCTTGATGATTCTGATAGTGCTGGCCCCCATCTTTGTCATGTTCAAATATTCTATCAGCGATCGTTCGAGTGTGGTAACCGGTGGAATGCCTATACCTCTTTGGCCCTACCATCCGACCGTGGAGCAGTTTGAAGGTCTGGCCACCATGGACTCGTTTATCACGGCTGCTTTTACCAGCATGAAGGTGGCATTGCTTTCAGTGATCATCTCGCTTGCCATCGGAACCCCTGCGGCTTATGCTCTGGTGCGTTACAGATTTCCCGGCATCATGGTGTTGGCAACTATGCTCATATCGGTTCGTCTTTTTCCGGATATTGTCTCGGTAGTTCCCATTGTCGAGACCTTCATAAGATTTCAATTAGTGAACAGCGTCCTTGGCGTTGCCATGGCTCACTCCCTTCTTTCCACGCCCTATGTCATCTTTATCGCCATGGGTGTCTTTGAAATGATTCCCAAAGACCTGGACGAGCAGGCACAGATCCTGGGTGCGAGCAAGCTGTACAGTTTTACCCGGATAGTGCTCCCGGTGGCCCTGCCCGGGTTGGCTGCCGCTGCGATATATGTCTTCTTGCTTTCCTGGGACGAATTCATATTTGCGTATTTTCTCCTGGCCTTTGGAGAACTTTCCACACTTCCTGTGTTGTTGCAAAAGATCCTGTCCTGGACACCGCAGCATAATCTGCTTGCTGCCATTTCAGTTATGCTTTCCATACCTGTGATCATCTTTACCTTTGTTGTGCAAAAGTATATGCAAACAGGAGCCACTGCCGGGGCGGTGAAATAGCATGGCTAGAGTGCAATTAAAGAGAATCAGCAAGAAATATGGCAATCTTGAGGTCGTAAAAGATCTGGATCTGATGGTTGATGAAGGTGAATTTGTGACCCTGGTAGGGCCGTCCGGCTGCGGGAAATCGACTACCTTAAGAATGGTTGCCGGTTTAGAAGAGATCACGTCAGGAGAGCTGTATATCGGCGATATCCTGGCAAACCGGATACCTCCCAGGGAGAGGGGAGTCTCCATGGTGTTTCAAAGCTATGCCCTGTTTCCCCATATGACTGTGTCTGAAAATATAGCTTTTGGATTAAAGATCAAGAAGCGTTCTCGTGGCGAGATCCTGAAGAAAATCGAATGGGCAGTAAACCTGTTAAATCTTGAAGGCCTGGAGACAAGACTTCCCAAGGACTTGAGCGGCGGCCAGAGACAAAGGGTGGCCCTTGCAAGGGCCCTGGTGGTAGAGCCGGATGTCTTACTTCTGGATGAACCTCTGAGCAATTTGGATGCAAAGCTGAGGCTCAAGATGAGGGCAGAGTTAAAAAGGATTCATAAGAGATTGGGCGCCACCGTTATCTATGTCACCCATGACCAGGTTGAGGCCATGAGCCTGAGCGAGCGGTTGGCAGTCATGTACGAGGGGAAGCTGGTCCAGGTTGGATCGCCACTGGAAGTCTATAACTCCCCGCGCAATATGTTTGTTGCAGGTTTTATCGGAAGTCCTTCAATGAATTTTTTCAATAGCAAGATCATAAAAAAAGACGGGAGCCTGTTTGTTGCTTTTGAAGGATTTGAATTAGCAATTCCTCAAGCCTGCGAGTCAAAATACTCGGGCTACCTGGACCGGGAGATTGTCTTTGGCATCAGGCCGGAGCACGTCTATGACAAAAGATTTTCAAAGACAGAAAGCTCTTTTGGCAATACGATCGATGCAGTCATCGATGTGGTCGAACCATTGGGTGATAGGGATATTGTCGAAGCAAAAGGGGAGGGGGTCAGTTTTACCTTATTGCTCGAACCAGAGGCAAAGGCAGCGCCGGACCAACCCATCAGCGCCGTGTTTGACATGGAGAAGTCTCATGTTTTTGACAACAGGCGCAGCCCGTGAACGGTTACGATATATTTAATGCTACCTGGATAAAAGCGAAAAATGGCATTGTTTTCCCGGTCTGAGTTAAAGCGCTTGTTGGGCGCTGGATCCAGCTGATGCAACTGTTTCAATCTTAGATAGCTCGTCCTTTTAAAGGACGATTAACAAAATACTCTCCCATGACTTCACCTCACGGTATAAGGGTGAATCCCATAGTGTTGAAATGTTGATCAAAGGCAAAGGCTTCTTTGACACCGGCACGCCTTGCTATTACAAAGCTGGTGCAATCAACGAAGGAGAACACTTGGTCAGCATAATCTTCAAACATGTCCCAAGCTTCTTGGTGGATGGTGGGTGTAATCCATTCTAAATGAAGCCTTCCTACCTTATAGATATCTGTCATGGTGAATAGAGCCGTCGGTAGGGCCGTCTGGCTTATCACACAGCCCGATGAGTTTCCGAAGTGGGTCCTCTCCGCCATCTTGCCCTTATGTTTAGTGATATACTTCTTGACCGCCCTGCGGATATGCTCGGCTTCAGAAATCTTGGTCATGAGGGCCAGTCTTTTCAGTGCACGATCGCTCTCTTCATCAAGATAAATCTGTTTTCTCTTAAGATTAGCCATCAGATACCTCTCCTCCCTCGGTCCGGAGGCCAGTTGGGGCGTAACCCTGAAGTCCCATGAGTCCCATGTAATCTATACATTATCATCTTTGGCCAAAGCTGTCAATGCCATGTCTAAGCCCCCACAGGGTTCCGTCATTCTCGAAGGTAGTCCTGTGAAATTATAGAGATTATTGCCAGATCGAATTTTTGGCGTCGCAACTCCTTCTAATTTGGGAAAATTCGATCGACTTTGACGTTGCCCTATAAGCCCCATGATCCGGGACCCCGCCGTCTTTTCTCTTCACTATTGACATGTCACCTTTTGGGTCATATCGTATTGTTGTGATTAAATCCTTTTCCTGATTCGTATTGTGGAAATCAGGTTGACCGAGAAAATCGAGAAAGAAGTTCTTCCCAGAAAAGAGCTTATGGCATATGCCGAGCCACAAAATATATTGTCCAGCGTGCAAGGCAGCATACGTTGTTGCTGATGAGAAGTTCACGGGCCCGGCCATGAAGGCTGTGTGCAAGAAGTGTGGTGTAAAGATGATTATTGATCGCGAGTCAGGGAAGACACAACTCCAACAGGAAGCGCCGGGCCCTGAGTCTACACAGACGTCGCAATCCAAGGCCGGTACTTCAGGTCCGAAGACTCCCAGGGCCGGCAGCAAGATGGCTCAATCCGAATTCACTGTCGCCTCCATGTCGCCCGAATATCCAAGGTACAGGAATGCTCTCATCATTGGCGTCGTGGTTCTGATCTTTGTTGGTGTTTTGTCCGGAGCCTATTTGTTGATCAGAGATACGGAAAAAACCTTGCAGGAATTTACTCGCAATCCCGTTGAGTATATTACCAGTTTGATTATGGGCTCTGAGAAGTACTCTGAGAAGTACAAGGTATGCGAGTCATTCTTGGATCGGAATGAAAAACGATTGGCTCAACTTGGCCTTGGCGAGGATCTCGAATTTTTTCTGGTCAAAGAAGAAGTAAGAGTCATCAATGGGCAGAAAACAGCTACAGTGACAGCAAGAGTCAAGGGTTCCAAGGCCACGAGAAATGTGATCTTCCGGTTGCAGAAACGAAGGGGAGAGTGGAAGATCCAATACGTGGCCCTGGAACTGGGCAAGGGAGAGCATGAGAGAATCTATCCATAAAATCGCAGCCGTTCACCGCAGTTTACTGCCTGCAATGACTCGTTCATGGTAATCCGGAAAGCCACTGGTGTGCGGGAGCCACGAGCACAGATTGGTCCAGGTTCGACAGTATCCGGTATCCGGCCCCTTTGTTTGTAAGCTGAACTGCCGGAATGTTCAGGGCGCGTTGGAATTTCTTGAGATCGGAAGATGGCTCTGTACCAGTAAGCTTAGCCTCTACCAGAAGAAACGGCTCGCGTGCTTTGGCTGTCAGGAAGTCCACTTCCTGCCGCTCCTAGTTTTTGATAAAATGGAGTGAAAATCGTGGGAAGAACCCTGATTTCAATCATACTGCTTGGCATCATCTTGTGCTTGATTTCGTGCGCGGCGAATCCGGTAACAGGTCAACATGAGTTGATGCTCTTGAGCGAGCCTGATGAGATCAGGCTGGGCCGCAAAACAGATGCCCAGATAGCTCAAACATACGGAATCTACGATGATCCTGACTTAATGGCCTATATTGAAGGTCTGGGTCAACGGATAGCCAGAGGCTCCCATCGCCCCCACCTGTCCTTATGCCGGGCTGGCTCAGTTCGGTGTTGGTATGCTGTTTTTGAGGTTCAGCCGGGACAATGAGCGTCAGGCTGATGACCTGGGTGTGGAGTACGCTACAAAGGCAGGGTTTGATGCCAGCCAGATGGCAGCCTTCTTTTCAACCCTTGAGCGGCTGCACCCCTCCTCGGGCCAGAGCGGTCTGCCGGGCTGGTTTTCCACGCACCCCAATCCACCGGATAGGATAAGAGCAGTCCAACGAAAGAGCCGGGAGTGGACGCGCAGATTGGGCGCGCGAGAACTGCAGGTGAACCGTAACGCTTACTTGCGCCGGATCGAGGGTCTTGTCTTTGAGGAAGACCCCGGTCAGGGATACATTGCTGATCAGGTGTTCTATCATCCTGGGTTGAGATTTCAATTTCCCGTGCCATCTGACTGGAAGCTGAATAACACCCCGGCCCAGGTTCAAATGGTGAGCAGAAGAAAGGACGCAGCCATCCTGTTTTCCGTGGGAAAGGCATCATCACCCGGAGCAGCGGCCAGGGAATTTGTTGCCAAGGCCGATGCCCGTGTCATCAGATTCGATGCTATTAGAGTAAACGGCCTGCCGGTCCAACAGGTGATTTCAGATATTTTTTCCCAGCAAGGGACGACCCGGGTCATGTCTTGGTTTATCAGCAAAGACGAACGTGTCTTCGTGTTTCATGGTTTTACCTCTCAGGCCATGTTTGAAAGATACGGATCTGCCTTCCGTGCAACCATGGGGGGATTTGCGACTCTCACTGATCCGAAAAGGATCAACGTGAGGCCGGACCGTATCCGCATTCGAGCCACGGGAAGCGCCGGCGCCTTGAGAGAGGTCCTCCGGTCACTGGGCGTGCCAGATAACAAACTAAAAGAAATGGCTTTGCTGAACGGAAGGGATCTGGGCGATTGGATTGCGGCACATAGCCTGCTTAAAGTGGTGGAGAAGGGACAGGAAGGTCAAAGTTGATGGCTCAAAGCTGAAAGCTTAAAGGAAGAAAATGTGGAAAACCCCGCACCGTCGATGCTCACCGTTCCGGTCCTCTTGTCCACGTCGAACTTGACTGGCAGGAGCTGTTCAATAACCCATATGTTGGTGAGCAGGTGTTTTGTGATGGCTCGTGCGACAAAAGAGGACCGTCCCTTGGCCAAAGCCATGTAGAGAACCAACTGGTCGGCCAGGTGGTCGTCAACAGTGGCCTCTGAGCCCATGAATTCAAAAAAATCCGAACAGGCCTCGTCAGCAACGGTTTCAGCGGGTTTTCCCCTTTTGCCCAGGGATGTAAAACCAGCGACGCCATTTTCGAACGAAGCTCTTATGAAGATGACTGTGCCGGTCCCAAGGGAAGGCCCGTTCAGAAGCCTGACTCGGGGTTTGCTGTACCCCTGATCCGCAAGGCGCTTAAGGGCCTGGTCCCGCTGCCTCTCCCCGATGCTGGCAGCAAGGTTTGAAACCGCTGAGAGGAGATGAACAGCTTCAAGTTTGCCCCGTCGAGTTCGTTGCTTTGCGCGAAATCCTGCCACTGGAGATATGCCCGCAACAACCGTTCCTCCTCCTTTCGGATACCAACCCCAACGGCTGATTTCCAAGGAGACGGCCCCGCCCATCTCCTCCAGGGCTGGTACGAACACTTCGTCTACGTAATGGAAACAGGGGCTCCACGGGACGTGGGTCCCGCCGGTAATAGTCACCCGGGACGGCTCTTTGGCAAGGAGCAAGCACGGCAACACGGTTTGTAGCACAAGGCCCGTGGAACCTGCCGTGCCAACGTCCAGCGTGTACGTTCCGCCATTGAGTTGCCGGGGCTCAAAATATAGATGTGTGGAGCGCGGTTCTGCCCCTTTAGTGTGAGCTGAGGTTATCAGTGAGAGGGCCTTTACGGCCATAACGTGCTGTGGTCTTAGTCCTGGCTTCTTGCGACCGGCCCGGATATTTGTGATCTCCAGGGGCTGCTGGAGTATGGCCCCCAGGGAGAGGGCGGTCCGCAATATCTGCCCTCCGCCCTCACCGTAGCTGCCGTCAATTTCAAGCGTCATTACTGCAATCTTACCTCCAGCGCCTTCCACATCTCCTGCCTTCCCATGCCTGTTGACGCGGAAAAGAGGATAAGTGATGAAGGATCTTTGGAAAGATCCTCAGCAATCAGGCGACGCTGAAGGGCCTGTTTGGTTTTCTTGAGTTTGTCTGCCTTGGTGAGAATCAGGATCTCGGCAATGCTGTAGTGGGCAAGCCAGGAAAGGAGGTCATGGTCTGCCTGGTTTGGCAATCTGCGGATATCCAGAATCACCACCACTGCGCAAAGGTTTTCACGGGACTTCAAGTATCTTTCCACCATTGGCCCCCATTTCTTTTGCACCTCCATAGGGACCCTGGCATAGCCGTAGCCCGGAAGATCAGTGAAATAGAAGCTGTTATTGACAAGAAAAAAGTTTATGGTCTGGGTGCGTCCGGGGATGGAGCTGGTCTTTACGAGTTTCCTGCGGCCGAGCAACGTGTTGATCAGTGAAGATTTTCCCACGTTGGAGCGTCCGGCAAAGGCAAGTTCGGGCCTGTCAGGGGAAGGATACTGGGCGGGCTTGACAGCACTGGTTACAAAGGCAGCGGATTTGATGTTCATGTGTTTTCGGTTGGCCTTGTTGGTCGAGTGGTTGAGTAGTTAACCCTACAACGACACTTACCGTTGACACCAAATTCTGGATTCTGTCATGCCGGACTTGATCCGGCATCCAGAAGTCGAGCTATGACCATGAACTAAAATAGCCATATTCCAGATCATTCTGACTGGATTCCGGCTTTCGCCGGAATGACGGAGTGGTAAACGTCGTTGTAAGGTTAAGTAGTTGAGTAGTTGAAACCAGTTGACCACTCAACCAATATGACCACTCAACTACTTAACCACTTTTAAGGTACCGCTCGATCCTATCCATGCCCTCGGCAATGTTCTCAATGGCATTAGCGTAGGAAAACCGCAGATAACCTTCTGCATTGGCGCCGAAATCGATCCCCGGTGTGACTCCGACATGGGCGTTGTCAAGGATATCAAAGGCAAGTTTGTAGGAATTCTCTGAAAACCGTTTGGCATTGGCCAGGACATAAAACGCTCCGGTGGGCTCCACGGTGATGCCGAAACCTATCTCTTTTAGCCGCTTGATCATGAACTTGCGGCGCTCATTGTACGTGGCCCTCATCCGCGCAACGTCTTCGGCAGCCTCATCCAGGGCAGCTATGCCGGCCCATTGGACCATGGCATTTGCTGAAATGAAAAAATTCTGTTGAACCTTCTGGATGGCCCGGATAAATCCCTTTGGCGCTATCATGTAACCCAAACGCCAGCCGGTCATGGCGTAAGCCTTGGAAAAGCCGTTGAGCACAAAGGCCCTGTCCGTGAATTCCAGGATGGAATGCTCCTTACCCTCGTAAACCAGGCCGTGATATATCTCATCAGAGATAATGTAGGGAGAGAGCCCTGCGATGGCCTCCATCCGATCATGGGAGAGCAGGTTTCCCGTGGGATTTGACGGGGAGTTGACAAAAATGGCCTTTGTCCTGGCATCGATCTTTTTCTTGATTACTTCGGGCCTGAACTGGAAAGCGTCATCTTCGTAAACCGGGATGGTTACTGGCTCGCCACCGGCAAAACGAATAAAATTCGGGTAGCAGGCATAGTGAGGATCTGAAATGATGACCCTGTCTCCCGGCTCAAGAAGCGCCGCAAAGAGCATGAACATGGCAGGCGATGTCCCCGAGGTGACCACCACCTGGTCAGGTTCAACGACAGCGCCATAGCGCCTGTGATAGTGACGGCAGATGGCCTCGCGAAGCTCCACCAAGCCGAGGCTGTGGGTATAGTGGGTGTGGCCGGCCTCAAGTGCGCGAATGGCTGCTTTCTTGATGCATTCAGGGGTGTCGAAGTCCGGTTCTCCCACTTCCAAATGGACCACATGGATGCCAGAGCGCTCCATGCTGTGGGCCTTTTCCAGCACGTCCATGACAATAAAAGGAGTGATTTCCCGGGTGCGTTTGGAGATCATGATAAGATTCCTTTGTTGTCGATTACAGAGTCCCTTGAAATCAGAAGGCGACTCCAACGTCAAATCACCTTGTTAAGAGGATACTCGATAATCCCCTCCGCCCCATTTCTTATCAGTTCCGGGATAAGATCCCTCACAACAGAGGATGCCACCACGGTCTCTACCGCAAACCAGTCCGACTGATAAAGAGGAGATACAGTTGGAGCATTAAGGCTGGGAAGCAGCTTAACAACCTGGTCCAGTTTTGCCTTGGGCACATTGGTTTTAAGCCCCACCATCTGTTCGGCCCGCAGGGCGCCCTTGAGAAGAAGGGCGATATGCTCGATCTTTTCTTGTTTTTCTGCGTTGCCCCATGCCGCATGATTAGCGATCAACTTGGTGTTGGTTTGAAGCAATTCGTGGATGATCTTAAGTCCGTGGGCCTTTATGGTTGAGCCTGTTTCAGTAACTTCTACAATTGCATCGGCCAGGCCTGAGACCACTTTGGCCTCAGTAGCGCCCCAGGAGAACTCCACTCTTACGTCAATACCTCGATCATGAAAGTACTTTTTTGTAAAATTGACCAATTCAGTGGCGATCTTTTTCCCTGAAAGGTCTTCCAATTTCTTGATTTCAGAATCATACGGAACGGCCAACACCCAACGGGCCGGCCTCTGGCTGACTTTTGAATAGACCAGATCTTCCACAGTGTGCACATCTGATTCGTTCTCGAGTATCCAGTCTATGCCGGTAAGTCCCGCATCCAGTGTGCCGCTCTCCACGTATCGAGACATCTCCTGGGCTCGACAGATGGCGCACTCAATATTCTCATCGTTGATTTCGGGGAAATAGCTCCGACCATTGACGTTGATCTTCCATCCGGAGTTCTTGAACAGTGCAATCGTGGCATTCTGAAGGCTCCCCTTGGGAATCCCCAGCTTGAGTTTGTCTTTCACTTTATTTGTATACCTCCTTGGGATCAAAAATCTTTTTGCCAGTGATCCGGACCGACCCGTCCTCAACCTTCTTGAAAAAACAGCTCCGATATCCCGTATGACAGGCGGCTCCGCCGATTTGATCCACCTTCAAGAGAACCGTATCATCATCGCAGTCTATACGAATCTCTTTGACCAACTGGACGTGCCCGGAAGTCTTGCCCTTGACCCAGAGTTCCTGACGGGTCCGGCTCCAATAAGTGGCTATTCCGGTCTTCAGGGTTTCTTGCCACGCCTCCTCATTCATAAAGGCGAGCATGAGGACGTCGCCGGCGTCAAAGTCCTGGACAATAGTGGGAATCAAACCGCCGCATTTCTCAAAATTCAGTGTAATCATGGGACAAGCTTATTAGTCGGAATCAGCAATATGTGTCAAGTTATTAAATAAATCACCGAGCGATTCCGTTCCGAAATCCAGAAGGCACAATCAATCTTGCTTGTCAGCGCCTTTTTTGTTAGAAACCAATTATCATGATTTCGTTACGCTCGCAATGACATCAAGGGGAGAGATCAAACTCCGATGAAACCAACAAAGGCCAAACCAGGCAAAAAGGGAACCCTGCAAAGGTTGCTGTATCTTTTCTACGGAACGGTGCTCTTGGTTTCTGTTTTTGCGGGACTCTTTGCGGGGGCGGCGTATTTCTACTTCACAAGAGATCTTCCTCAGATATCTTCTTTAAAGGATTACCGTCCTCCGATCATTACGACGGTCTACTCGGATGATAATCGGAAAATCGCAGAATTTTATAAAGAACGCAGGATCATAATCCCGCTGTCCAAGATGTCCAAGATGCTCATAGACGCCTTTGTCTCCGCCGAAGACGCACGTTTTTATAAGCATGAAGGCATTGACTTTTTCAGTGTGGTTCGGGCATTTCTGAAAAACATCGAAGCAGGCACAATAATTCAGGGGGGAAGCACCATCACCCAGCAGGTGGCAAAATCTTTCTTCCTCTCGACAGAGAAGAGTTACTCCCGCAAGATACGAGAGGCTATCCTTGCCTATCGAATCGATAAGGCCTTCACCAAGGAAGAAATCCTGTTCCTCTATCTGAACCAGATATACCTGGGACATGGCGCCTATGGAGTCGGGGCTGCAGCAGAGAACTACTTCGGGAAGTCGGTGTTTGAACTCAATCTGGCCGAATGTGCTTTGCTCGCCGGTCTTCCCCAGGCCCCCAGTCGTTATTCCCCGTTCATTCATCCTGAACAGGCCAAACAGCGGCAGATTTATGTGTTGAACAGGATGATCACGGAAGGCCACATCACGAATCTTCAGGCCACGGAATCCATTAGCACAAAGCTCGACATCAAGCGTAGACGCAACTGGTACATTGAGGAAGTCCCTTGTTATACGGAATACATTCGGCAGTACGTGGAGGAAAAATACGGGAAGGATGTCCTGTATAAGGAGGGTCTGAAGATCTATGGGGCAGCCAATATCGAGATGCAAAAAACCGCTCGAACCGCTCTAAACGATGGACTTGGCGCGCTGGATAAAAGGCAGGGATATCGAGGCCCCCTTAAGCGCCTCGAACCAGAGGAGATTGAAACCTTTTCTCAGCAGATTTACAGAACCATTGAAAGGGAGCCGCTTGAGCGACACAAAGTCCTTGAGGGAGTCGTATTGGCCGTAAATGATGATGAGGAAATGGCCACTGTTCGAATAGGAAACGAACTGGGGCGACTTCAACTCGATGACATGAAGTGGGCAAGGAAACCTGACCCGGAAGTCCCCTACTATAGCGTGAGTGTGAAGAAGGTCAGTGATGTTCTGAAGGTGGGGGATGTGATCTCAGTGCGAGTGAAGGGCGAGCAAGAGGAGACCGGGTTTTGGGACCTGGCATTAGAACAGACTCCTCGTGTCGAAGGCGCGCTCATTTGCGCAGAGGCGGAAACCGGCTATGTCAAAGCTATGGTCGGGGGACGAGACTTCACGGTAAGCCAGTTTAACAGGGCAGTCCAGTCCAGGCGTCAACCCGGTTCTGCCTTCAAGCCTATTATCTATGCCGCTGCCCTGGATAAGGGCTACACGCCTGCCACCATCATTATAGACTCAGCTCTTGTGTTTGAAGATACCGAAAGGGACTTCACGTGGAAGCCGAGGAATTACGGGGAGAAGTTTCACGGTCCCACGCTTTTCCGAACAGCCCTTGCCAAATCTCGAAATGTCGTCACTGTGAAGATACTGAAGGATATCGGAGTCGATTATGTAATCGAGTATGCGAAAAAACTGGGCATCGAGTCGAGCCTGAGTCGCGACCTTTCCATATCCCTTGGGTCTTCCGGCGTATCACTGCTTGAGTTGATTCGGGCTTACGGTGTTTTCGCCAACCAGGGATATCGCACAAAACCATGTTTTGTCACAAAGATACTTGATCGTGATGGAAACGTTCTGGAGGAGAATTATCCTGAGAGCGAAAAGATCATTGACAAGAGCACGGCCTATGTTGTCACGAACTTGCTGCAGGGCGTAGTTCAAAACGGAACGGGCTGGCGCGTAAAAGCCCTTGGTCGTCCCGTTGCCGGAAAGACCGGCACGACCAATAACCTCTATGATGCATGGTTTGTTGGATACGCGCCCCGCTACGTCACCGGTGTTTGGGTGGGATTTGATGAAGAAGAATCCCTGGGGATTAGTGAAACGGGTTCCAGGGCTGCGAGCCCAATCTGGCTGGCATTCATGCAGGCCGTCCTGCGAAACAAGCCCGTGAGGGTCTTTCAGGTGCCTGACGGCGTGGTTTTTGCCAAGATAGACGCCGAGACGGGACTTCTAGCCATTCCGGAATCAAAGGAGACCATCTTTGAATGCTTCAAGGAAGGCACGGTTCCCACCGAATACACAAAAAAGCCCGGCGACATCACTGATCCGGGCCAATTTTTTAAGTCTGATATGTGAGAAGCGGTTACGGAATCCTTACTCTTCGTTTTTCAACCTCCTCCATCAAGTCCTTGGACGAATACAGCACGACGAATTTCTCTTCCAGTTCTTTAACCAGGGTCCTGAGTCTGTCGTCAGGCAGGGGGCTGCAGCGAATGTACACATTGCGTCGTTCCTCTTCAGCGGTCTCACGCGTGGACAGAATACTCACAATACGCGCGCCGTGAGAACGGATAACATCAGCGGCTTCTTTGATTGAACCGGGCTGATCCTCGAGACTGAAAGCAAACTGAATGCCCCCAGTATAAACTCCCGCAATATTGATCAGTACCTTGAAAATATCCGTCTGCGTTATGATTCCCACCAGGACTTCCTTGTCATTGATGACCGGCAGCGAAGAGATCTTGTTTTCAAGCATCAGAATTGCAGCAAATTCCACGGTCTCATCAGGCCTTACAAAGACCAGGTTCTTAGTCATTATGTCCTTGATCTTCATGGAAGAAAGCAGGTAGTTCAGTTCGTACACGTCCAATGTCGTTGCCTTGGAGGGCGCCGCATCCTTTAGGTCCCTGTCACTGACAATCCCCACGAGTTTGCCTTTTCTGTCCACCACGGGCAAGCAGCGGATCTTCTTTTCCTTCATGATAATAGACGCCTTCATCATGGAGGTGTCCTCATCAACCGTAGTCAAATCAATTGTCATCCATCCTTTTACCAACATGTAACAAACCTCCTTAAGAGTCAGTTGCTTGAGCAATACAATAAGATTTTTTTTAATAGATAATTTTAGACTTGTCAAGGATCACACAGCACCGCCGGAAAGCAGACCCGGAGCGCTGATCACGCCCGGCGGGCATCCCGGCGTCCGATTAACCATCGACGCCGCCTGCCAACATCTCACTGGCGTGGTCCAGGGCCTTTTTGGTGATCTTTACACCTGCCAGCATACGAGCCAGTTCCTTTACCCGCGCCTCGCCATGTAAAGGCGTGATGGTAGTCCTGGTACGTCCTCCGTAAACCCCCTTTGCAATCTTGAAGTGGTGTTTGCCGAACCGTGCGATCTGGGGCAGGTGCGTAATGCATATAACTTGATGAAAAGAGGCGAGGCGCCTTAGTTTATCGCCCACCATTTCGGCCACACCCCCGCCAATACCTGCATCCACCTCGTCAAAGATGAGAGTCTCTACGGATTCCCTGGTAGCCAGGATGGCCTTTAAGGCAAGAATGATGCGGGAAAGCTCGCCACCCGATGCAATCTGGGCCAGGGGCCTGAGCTCCTCACCCACATTCGGAGCAATGAGAAAACCAACCCGATCTACGCCCGTGGCTTCTATGCCACTGTTTTCCAAAACAAGGTGGGAGTCCGCATGTTCATCAACGGGCACGGGCTTGAACCGCACCTCAAAACGGGTTTTAGCCATTCCCAGGGAACGTACCTCTTCTTGCACTGCCTTTTCAAGGCGAACGGCCGCCTGCCGTCTTTCGGAAGAGAGCTCGCGGCAAAAGGTTGCGAGTTTTTTGTAGAGTGCGGCAAGTGTTCTCTCCGTTTCAGCAATCTGTTCGGGCAAAGATGACACACGCTCTAGTTTCTCTTCAACCTGTTTGGCCCTGGCAAGGACAGACTCAAGGGAGCCTCCGTACTTTCGCTTCAGGTTCCGCAGTGTTTCAAGACGCTGTTCCACAGCTTCCAGTCGCTCACTGTCAAAGACAATGTCCTGGAGATAGGCCTGGAGTTCATTGGAAATGTCTTCCAACTCGAAAGAGGCCGACTCCACCCTTTGCGCCACCGGAGCCAGGGCGTGATCTATCTGACTGAGTGATTGGAGGTCCCTTCCGATCCTGGTCAGATGTTCAACGACTGCGCCTTCCACGCCGTAAAGAAGGTCCGCGCACCTGCCCACAGTCTCATATAGGCGCTCGGCATGCTTGAGGCGTTCACGTTCCTGCTCAAGTTGCTCGTCTTCCCCGGGGACTATTAGGGCCTGCTGGATCTCGCGACACTGAAACTCAAGAAGCTCGCGATGTTCGGCTTGTTCGTTTGTTTCACGCTTGAGGGTGGCCAGCTTCCTGATCAACGGGAGCATTTCCTGATAGCAACCGGACACCTTGTGACGGAGTTCAGAAACGCCTCCGAACTGATCAAGGACTTGAAGGTGGTGTTCCGGTTTCAGCAAACTCTGATGGGCATGTTGGCCGGCTATGCTTGCAAGGTGCTCACTGATGCTGGAAAGGGTCTGGGTGGTGGCCAGCCGGTCATTGATATAGACCTTGTGGCGGCCGCTTTTCTGAATTATGCGACGGACCAAAAGGCCTTCTGAGAGATCAACTTCGAGCTGCCCGGCAATGCTTGTGGCCGGGCTTTCGGGGGGGATGTCAAAGAGGGCTTCAAGTTCGGCGGTCTCTTCAGAGGTTCGAATCAGTTCAGGCGATGCACGGCTTCCCAGGATAAGGTTTACGGCATTTATTATAATCGATTTTCCGGCGCCTGTTTCTCCGGTCAATACGCTTAGACCTTCGTCAAAGCTGATCGAAAGGTCGTCAATGATAGCAAAGTTTCTTATGGATAGTTCACGAAGCATGTTGGTTGGTCAGTGGGCATTTGTCATTGGTTTGATGCCGGACACGAGATGCCGGATTCCGGATGCCGGATACATGTAACCGGACCGATAGAAGCTTCTTCTTGCAAGGCGGGAGCATAGAGAAAATGGGGTTGTGTGTCAAGTCTCGGTGAATGGGGTAAAAATAGCTGTCCCCCTTTTGCGAATGGGGGAAACAACTGAAAGTCCCCCTTTTGTAAAGGGGGATTTAGGGGGATTTTGCAGCGAATAAAAAGAGTGATGGGGTCAGGCTCAAACGAGCAAGACCCCATCATAAGTTCCACCTTCTAACCTGAAATCAGCTTCAAAGGCTTAAAACGAGTAAGACACGCTGAAATCCGTGATGTAAGCCTCTCCGGCGCCATCCTCAAGATAGGGTTCATCATCATCGTAGCGCAGGTAGGTAAAACCGCAACCAACTGAGACGTTATCTGCAACTAGATAATTAGCTGCCACTGAGAGATCCGTCTGCGCGACATCCAGATCCGAATAGGTGTGTACTGTGGAAAGGTCGTAGTCGTAGCCCGAAGGCATAGGGGATCCGGTGTAGTTTCTCAGTTGATCCATCTCTGCCGTAGAATCCGTATAAGTACCGGTAAAAGAGAGGTTAAGCTTTTCATTCACCAGATAGTTCGCTGCCAGAATAAAGGTACTGGTCTCGGTCTCGTAATCTACCTTCTCACTAAGCGACTCAGACTGAGTCGAGCTGGTTTTACCAGCTCACCCATCAAAGACAGGTATACAGGCAAGGGTCTCCGTCCTTGTCCAGTCATAGATATAGGAAAGATTGAAACTCAATTTAGCCGTGGGAGCATACCGCAGGTTTAAGGAAGGCATGTGTGATTCCTGCTGCCAGTCTGATGTTTCATCGTTTTCTTTGTCAAGCCAACGATAGTTGGCAGTCAGAGAAAGGCCAGGTCTGACAGACCAGATAAGATCTGCCGTTATCTCATTTACATCCGTGGGCTGGTTGCTCAGCGTAGCCGTCCTGGTCTCTTGCCTGTCGGAATAATAGACGTGTGTCGGATCAATAGGCGTATCATTTTTCGGTTCGCAAGCAGCCTTCAAGTTATTAAAAGGATTATCAATATCTTGCCACTTGTAACCAATCTTTGCCTTCAATTTTCGGTGAAGGCGACTGTCTACACCTAACTTTACGGTGTTCTTCTCTGTTTTTGTCTCTCCACCCGCACCTACCTCATAATTGTCCCTGTCAATCTGGTCCCACTCGTAGCCAAACTTGAGAGAGGTCTTTTTGGTGAGGCGGTAGCTGGAATCAAGCCCGATGGTGGTTTCGTCCCGGGACATAGCCGATTTCCTGGTGAAATCCGGGTTAAAGCCAGATGGCCATCCTTCGGAATCGAGGTCTATATTCACATCATCATTGTCCAGTGATAGATATCTGAATTTCAGGCCAAGGTTTAAGCCGGGAAAGAGGCTGTTATTGGTTAGCCGGGCGGTTACGGTATCTGAATCCATCTCGCGCGAGTCATTTGTCGGCACGTTCGAGTTATTATTGCCATTTTCCACCTTTGAATGGATATAAGATCCGAAAAACGTGGTGTTTTGGGGAAGCTTGGCCATGACCTTAACCAGGTGGGAGTCTTTCTGGGAATCGGGTACGAGATTGTAGGCAAGGGTTGCGTTCTCATATTGTACACGGGGATCGAAATCTACCGGGTTGACACCATCCGGATGTTTCGCGTCATCATAAGCGTTCGTGGGCGTAGCCCCGTTTTCCTGGAAGTCCCTGTGGAAATAGCTGTATGCCAGGCTCAGCCACCCAAATTTCATACTGGCTCCCGTCTTATAATCCCGGGTTTCTTCATTTATGTCTCTTCCCCTGCTTGTAACGTGGCAACTGCCACAGTGGCTTATGGTCAAGGCCTGCCGCTGGCCCTCTCTAGCCTCCCTGCGATAGTTAAAATGTAGTTTGGCTCCGGGCAGAAACGGAAGGTTCAGGGTAGTGTCGCTCTTCAGTTCTGAACGGTGGATCATATAATCCTTGCCCACGTTCAAGTCCTCATGGCTTACCTTGGGCCCTCCACGATTTTGTGGGTACTCATCTGCGGCCCCTCCCACCACCTTGTCTCCAGAACGTGCCGAAAGATTTTCTAAGGGATCATGGTCGAGCCGGTGCTCGAAGCGGCTATAGCTAAAATCTTCCATGATGATACGGCGCAAATCCGCCTCCAAATCATACATATAATCATTATCTTCGTAGTATGATCCATGCAAATCAAGATAGACGTCTTTGTCCATGCCGGTCGCAGAGAAATCCGCATGTGCTCCTGCGCCGCCTTTTTCCAGGAATTCATATTCACCGACCTTTCCAGCGGAACTGCTATAATCCGTGTAATGGACACCTGGTTCAATCTTGACGTTAAACTCGCTTTTTTCGTCTTTTTCATCGCCTTCTGCCCAAGCAAGGAAGGTGAAAGCTCCCAGGAAAACAAGGGCAGTGAACAGGATACCTATTTTCTTGCCCGTCATAATGACCTCCTTTTTCTTAATCTTCATCTCAAAATGAGCTAAAAAAACTATCGGGTTAAGGCCTTTCCTTGGCCGGTCACACCCTGTGAAGGCAGATCGGAACCGTGGACCTGAGAGTGGCATTGCGTGCATTTCGTCGTATAGGACATCTTCCAGGCCTGCGGCTCAGAGGTGACAGACCTCCCGTATATGTCTGTACGCGTACCAGTATTGCCGGTTTTCCCGGCATGGAAGTGGAACTGGTGACACTGCAGGCACAGGAAGGGTTCATTTTGCACGAGCAGGTTATTGGCTACGGTGCCGTGGGCATCGTGGCAGATGGCACAATTTTCTACTACCGGCTCATGTTCAAAGGTAAAAGGCCCCTGCTTGGAGGCGTGACAGTTGAGGCAGAGGTCATTCAGTCTTTCTTCAGTTTTGAGGTTGGTCAAAAAGGCGCCGTGAGGCTGATGACAGTCAGTGCATACCATCTTTCCCTCTCTGATGGGATGGTGGGAAGGATAGAGGGTCTTTGTCCGGATGTCCTGGTGACAATCATTACAGAGCTTGGGCTCAGACTGGGCCAAAAGCCTTTTGGCGCCCGAGTGGGCCCGGTGGCAGTCGACACATGAAATATCATTGATGGAATGTTTACTTCCCTGCCAATCCATGAGAGTTCCAGAGGTGTGGCACTTCAAACACATTGCCGAAGCTTCGCCCTTGGATATGTTTTTGAAACTTATGATGCTTGCCGGGTCTTCGTCTTGGGCGTGAACACTTCCCAGACCGTGGCACGATTCGCACCCTTTACTCAGACCAACTACTTCAAAGTCGGCGATCCGGCCATGAATGGTTTTCTTAAATCCTTCAACCACCTCTTCATGACAACCCAGGCAGCTCTCATCTCCGACGTAACTGGCTGCTGGAATGGTGGGGATCACCGCCCCCTTTCCGAGAGTCCCTTCATGAACACAGCTTCCACAGGCTAATAGGAATAACCCTGCAAAAACCCCTGCCGCAAGCTTCTCTTTCATCTCGTTGTCCTCCTTTTCTTGCCGTTACGTGTCCATTGTGCGTGCAATTCCTGGCGTGAAGACCGAACCCGCTTTGATGAAAGGGCCTTAAGGTTTTCATCTTGATGGCCACTTTCGCCCTTTGGTTATCTCGATTGTGTCGGCTGCATCAATCGTGCCGAAATCGACATATGCATTATCTTCTCAGGGAAATTGGCTTGGCTCACGGTGGATTGACGCCCATATATTGCCTGGTTGGCACTTTCCTGCCGTATGTCATTGATTCCCGCTCGGTTGGCAGGATAATGGTAGACGAAAGATCCATATACGAAATATACATAGACGTCAAGTTTTTTTTGGGGGGTTTTCACTCAAAGAAAAGATAGTCCTTGAAGGTATGATTAGGCCTTGATCCAAACCTGTATAGTCATTTTCTTGACACCCGACCACCCAAAATATTGACACAAAGAGACGTTCAGCGCTCATCGAACTACTCAAAGAGGTTTCTCAAAGAGATCAAAAATAGTGCCCTCAAAGATCTCGTTTAGCGCCTGAACCGACCTGGCATCATCAGGCAGTTGCGCGGTGGGCCGTCCCTGGGTATCGTAGTGGGAGATTAAATCGTCTTCGGGCACGCAGCCTGCCAAATTCAACCCCGCCGCATCGGCCGCATCCTTGATGGCAGGCGGCAACTCGCCGTTCACCCGGTTTATGATCAGGCGCTCTTTCTTGAATTCCAGCTTAAGTTCCCTGGCAAGATCGCGAATTCGCCTGGCTGCCTGAATCCCTCGCTGGCTTGGGTCAGATGCGATGAGCAAGATATCAGCGCGGCGGGCCAGCAGGCGACTGATATGCTCCATGCCTGCCTCATTGTCCATGACCACAACGCGGTAGTTGTCGCAGAGCCTGTCCAGTAGCCGCGAGAGCAGGGTGTTGGCATGACAATAACAACCAGGGCCTTCGGGACGACCCATAACGATCAGGTCATACCCATCGCTTTCCACCAGGGCCTGTTCAAGCTTATATTCCATGTAGATATCCCTGGTCATACCGGTTGGCACACCGTCTTTAAGGCCCTCCCTGGCTTCACCAAGGGTAGTCTCTACTTCCACGCCAAGGACCTCATTCAAATTTGCATTCGCATCCGCATCCACGGCCAGGATCGGCTTGATACCCCTTTTCAGGAGAAACTTAATGAGAAGCCCTGCAATCGTGGTCTTGCCGGTGCCGCCCTTGCCGGCCATGGCAATGGTCATCGTCATGATGCCTTCCTTTCTCTGCTGACCATTTGAGAGTTGGCCTCAAGATACTCGCTCACATTGGGAAAGAGGCGGGCCTCTGTGTGAGGAAGGAACAGCGCTCCCATATACTTGTCCATGAAGGAGGCGTTATCGCTCAGCTCTATATTAGTCATCATCCTGGCAATCCGCTCGGCCTGCGGCAACATAGCTTTGCAAAGGCAAACCAGGCGCGCCCCCAGCAGGGAGCCGTTTCCGATAAAATGGAATTTCTCAACAGGTATGTCCGGAAACAGGCCTATCAGTTTTCCCTTTTCAAGGTTGATATATCTGCCAAATGCGCCCGCAATAATCACCCGATCAATGTCGTCAAAAGAAAGGTCCAGGCTTTCGAGCAGGGTCAGGCATCCGGCAAAAAGCGCTCCTTTGGCGCGTATCAGATTTTCGATATCGACCTCCGTGATGACGATATCATGCCCGGTAGCCGAATCTTCGGCCCATGCGAGCACGTATTCGTGTCCGAATCGTCCTGGGCGAATGCGCTCAGAGGCAAGGTCGCGAATAAACTTGCCCCGGCGGTCGATCACGCATGCGCTCAGCAGCTCAGAAAGGATGCTGATCAGGCCGGACCCGCAAATGCCTCGGGGCCCTTTTCTGCCGACCGTGACAATCATGGGTTCCAGGGTCACGGGATTGATATTGAATCCCTCGATCGCTCCCTGATCTGCCCGCATGCCATGTTTGATGCCGCCGCCCTCAAAGGCAGGGCCCATGGAACAGGCTGCGCAGGCCAGCCAATCCCGGTTTCCCAAAACGATCTCGCCGTTTGTCCCGATATCCATATAGAGTGTCAGTTCCTCTTTTTGAAAGACACCGGAACCGAGTATGCCGGAGACAATGTCGCCGCCCACATAACTTGCCACCGAAGGAAAGTTGTAAACCTGCACACAATCGGGCAGAAGGTCAATGCCAATGTCTCGTGCCCACACGACCGGAACAGAACTTGCCACCGGAACATAAGGCGCTTCCCTGATATAGCGCGTCTCTAAGCCAAGGAGCAGGTGCGTCATCGTGGTGTTGCCGGCCGCAGCAATGCATGAGACGCTCTTTTCTGATCTGCCGGTTTCTTCTAACAGCTCATCAATTACCTGATTAATGGAAGACACAACAAGAGACTGCAGCTTTTTTCGCCCTTCGGGTTGTTGGGCATACACGATCCGTGTGATGACGTCATCGCCGTATTTGACCTGCCTGTTGTATTCGGCCCGTTCTGCCATGACCCTTCCGTTCTTAAGATCTATCAGCTCGGCGCAGATTGTCGTGGTTCCGATATCCAACCCAATGGCAAGATTCTCATCAGATGCATCACCGCCCTGGATGCGCACCAGGTTGAACGTTGAGGTTTTGTCTCCTGGGGAAAGGAGATTGTTTGCAGCAGCCGCTGCCATCAAAGTAGCTGTGACATGCCAATCACTGGTCCGCAGGATCTCAGGCATGGTTTTAAGACACCGAATATCCGCTGACACGTTTTCAATTTGATGTTGCTGTCTCAGTCCCGCCAAAAACCGCGACAGGTCGCTTACGTTATCTTGCAATGTGGGCGGTGCAAGCCGGGTAGGCGCCTTAATGGCTATGGGGTCAAGCTGCCACCCTTCAGCCAGGAGCTTTGTGTCGAGGGCAGAGATTTTACGTTCCCCTTTGGCTATGTCAAGTTTCTGGGTAACAAGCCGCCGCAAGCCCCTTGATTCATCAGGAATCCGGACCGTGCAATCTGAAAGAACAGACGTTCTACAGGCCTGGCGCCACCCCTGGTCATATTTTTTCTCGCTAATATTCTCTGTCTTTTCGCTGTCAACCTCGCCTTCTTCAATCACCACGCGGCACTTGCCGCAAACACCCTGGCCGCCGCACGAAGCATTGATATGTACGCCCGCCTCAAGGGCAGCGTCCAGGAGGTTGCTCCCCTTGGGAACGGTGACTGAAACATTGTCTGGTTTAAAGGTGATGGTGTGTTTCATGTGTAGACGGAATGCCAAAAATGCCTAAAAATGAGCTAAAATGCCAAAAATGCCTGAAATTGTTTGCCACTGACATGATGCCGGATGCCCGATAATGGGATGAACTATTAGGGTTTCTTGGTTTCTTGATGTCAGGCCATTTGCCGGCATCCGGTATCCTGCATCCGGCATCTTGCATCACATCATTGACCAATGACCAAAACAGGCCGCTCGGGTCATCCGCCCAAGCGGCCTGTCTGGTCAGATCAGATTTTGAATCCTTGAGCCCGCCAGAAATACGGCGGACTTGCGGCCTTGACCTTTGAGCTTTCCGGCTTCCACCTTTCAGCTTTGAGCCTTCAGCCCGCCAATAGGACGGCGGGCCTTACGGCTTTGAGCTTTCACTTTCCTCCTGCCCGGCCATCTGTTTGTAAGCCTGATATCTTTCTCTCATCTCCTTTTCCGCCTGCTGGAAAAGCACTTTTGCGTTTTCCGGAAATGTTCTTGTCAGGCTCGAATAGCGCACCTCGCCCATGAGAAATTCCTGAAAATCACCTTTTGGTTCTTTGGAATCAAGGACAAAAGGATTCTCGCCTGCTTGTTTGCGTCTGGGATCATATCGATAAAGGGTCCAGTAGCCCGCCTCCACGGCCCGCTTTTCCTCGTGTTGGCTCCGGCCCATGTTGATGCCGTGGTTGATACAGGGCGCGTACGCAATGAGCAGAGAGGGCCCCTGGTAGGTTTCAGCCTCAACGACCGCCTTCATAAATTGACTCTTGCTGGCGCCCATGGCAACAGATGCCACATACACATAACCGTAGGTCATGGCCATTCTGCCCAGGTCTTTCTTGCGCGTCGGTTTGCCTCCTGCCGCAAACTTTGCCACCGCTCCCGTGGGTGTTGCTTTTGAAGACTGACCGCCGGTATTGGAATAGACCTCGGTATCGAGGACCAGAATATTGACGTCATGGCCCATGGCGATCACATGATCCAAGCCGCCGTAGCCGATGTCATAGGCCCAGCCATCGCCGCCAAAGGCCCAGATCGATTTTTTGGCCAGGTAATCGCTTCGGTCAAGGATGTCGCAAAGCAAGGCATTGGCCGAATCCTCTTTATCGAGCATCTCAAGCTCGATGAGTTCTTCTATCTTGCGGCCATATTCCCTGGATTTGTCGCCGTCATACATATTTTCCAGCCACACCTGAAATGCCTTTTTGAGCTCTTTTGAGAGCTTGGCATCCAGGGCCTCGCGAATAAGATCCGCCAACTTCTCACGTCTCTGAGTCACACCCAACTCCATTCCAAAGCCATACTCCGCGTTGTCCTCGAAGAGGGAATTGGCCCAGGCAGGACCATGGCCGTCCTCGTTGACAGTATAGGGACAACTGGGCGCAGATCCGCCGTAGATGGAGGAACAACCCGTGGCATTGGCGATCATCATGCGATCACCGAAAAGCTGGGTGATGACCTTGATGTAAGGCGTCTCGCCACAGCCCGGGCAGGCGCCGGAGAACTCGAAAAGCGGCTGCCGGAACTGGCTCCCCTTAACCGAAGTGGCATCCATGACATCGTCCATGATTGGAAGTTCGGTGGAGAATTCGTGATTAGGAACTTGTACCTCTGTTTGGGTGGCCAGCGGCCGCATGACCAGGGCCGGTTTCTTGGCCGGACAGATATCAGCGCAGTTCCCGCAACCAGTGCAATCAAGGGGGCTGATCTGGACACGGAACCGCAATCCCTTTAACTCTTTGCCTATGGCGTTTAGAGTGACAAAACCCTTCGGTCCCTTCTTAAGGTCTTCCTGCCGTGCCAGGACCGGCCGGATAACGGCATGGGGACAGACAAAAGCGCACTGGTTGCACTGTATGCAGTTTTCCGGGATCCATTCCGGCACGTTGATGGCAACCCCCCGTTTTTCGTACCTGGTTGTGGCTGTGGGAAATATGCCGTCCGGGCTGAAGGCGCTTACGGGGAGCTTGTCCCCCTGTTGGGCCAGCATGGGCCTCATCACCTCGCTCACAAACTCAGGCTCGTCCCCCTTGAGATAGGCCTCGTGGCCTGCGGTGGCCCAGGACTTTGGCGCCTTGATCTTTTTCAGGGCGCCTATGGCCTTGTCCACAGCCTGAATGTTCATCTGGACAATCTTCTCGCCCTTTTTCCCGTATGTCTTTTTGATTGCCTCTTTTATGTATTTGAATGCCTCCTGGGGAGAAATAACCTTGGCGATATGAAAAAACGCCGCCTGCATGACCATGTTTATCCGTCCACCCAGGCCCACCTGGGCGGCGATCTTAAGGGCATCAATATTGTAGAAGTCCAATTTCTTCTGGGCGATTGCTCTCTTCATATGATCGGGAATATTGGTCCCCATTTCCTTGAGACTCCATGGTGAATTGAGCAAAAAGGAGCCCCCTTCCCGGATCCCTTCCAGGATGTCATACTGGGTAACAAATGCCGGATTATGACAGGCAATGAAGTCCGACTGGGTCAACAGGTAGGGGGATTGGATCCTGTGAGGCGAGAATCTGAGATGGGATATGGTGATCCCCCCTGATTTCTTGGCGTCATAGGAAAAATAGGCCTGCGCATACATGTCGGTATTCTCACCGATGATCTTGATGGCGTTCTTGTTGGCCCCGACCGTGCCATCGGCCCCGAGTCCCCAGAACTTGCATCGGACCGTCCCTTCGGGAGATGGATGTACCTCGTCGCTGAGATCAAGGGAGGTGTGGGAAACATCGTCCACAATCCCGACCGTGAAGTGGTTTTTGGGACTTGACGCGCGGAGATTGTCAAACACGGCTTTGACCATAGTGGGGGTAAACTCCTTGCTCCCGAGGCCATACCTGCCGCCCACGATGACCGGAGTCTCTCCCTTTTCCTGAAACAGCGTGCATATATCCTGATAGAGGGGTTCCCCCACTGCCCCTGGCGCCTTGGTCCTGTCCAGAACCGCTATTCTTCTGCCTGTGACAGGAAGGGCCCTGAGGAAGTGTTCCCTTGAAAATGGAAGGTATAGACGCACCTTGATGAGCCCGACTCGCTGGCCCAGTCCATTAAGGTAATTGACCGTCTCTTCGATCACATCACAACTGGATGCCATGGATACGATAATTCTGTCGGCTTCAGGGTCTCCCACGTAATCAAACAGATTGTACGTTCGACCCACCAGGGCGCTTACCTTTTGCATCTCTTCGGCGACGATATGGGGGATCTTTTCGTAGAATGGATTGGCTCCTTCCTTGTTCTGGAAGTATATATCAGGGTTCTGGGCCGTGCCCCTTAACTGAGGATACTCCGGGTTCATACAACGGCTCCTGAAATCATCAATGGCCTCCCAGTCCACAAGGGCCGCCATGTCATCATAATCAATAAACTCTATCTTCTGTATCTCGTTTGAGGTCCTGAATCCGTCGAAAAAGTGAATAAACGGAAGGCTCGCCCGGATGCTCGCAAGATGGGCCACAAGGGCTAGATCCATGTTTTCTTGAACCGATGCCGAGGCAAGGAGGGAGAAGCCTGTCTGTTTGACAGCATTGATATCAGAATGGTCTCCGAAAATGGAAAGGGCATGGCCGGCAATAGCCCGGGCCGAGACATGAAAGAGAGCAGGCATGATCTCGCCAGATATCTTGTACATGTTGGGGACCATAAGGAGTAGGCCCTGGGATGCCGTAAATGTTGTGGACAAGGCGCCTGCGGAAAGGGCCCCATGAACCGCACCCGCCGCACCTCCTTCAGACTGCATTTCCATTACTTTCAAGACCTGGCCAAAGATGTTTTTCCGACCATGGGCCGCCCATTCATCACAATACTCCCCCATACTGCTCGAAGGCGTGATGGGATAGATGGCTGCCACGTCACTCATGGCATAGGCTACATGGGCTGCAGCTTCATTTCCTTCAACGGTCTTTGTGATCGAACTCATTTTCTTTCCCCCTTCATGTGATAAAATCACTGCGCGATTTTATAGAACGCGGCCGCGCCGCTCCTTTTGTTCTGAGTTGCACTCCATCATGCATCCGGCATCATGCATCTGGCATCCAGCGCCTACCATCAGGCATCGGGTATCATGCATCCGGCATCCGGTATCTGAACATAAGCAATAAACTATATCATCTCAGAAAGTCAACTATTTATGTGTGCTTCCCAACACCGGAACACCTCCCTCGCTTCCTTGCCCAGCTCTCCCAGGTGTTCTACTACGTGAATGCCGGCCTTTCGCATGGCGGCGATTTTCTCAGCCGCCGTTTCCCCGCTGGCCGATATGATGGCTCCGGCGTGTCCCATGCGCTTTCCAGGCGTGGCAGTGACGCCCGCAACAAATCCCATCACGGGCTTTTTGAAATGATCCCTGATGTATTCGGCAGCAGCCTCCTCGTCATTTCCCCCGATCTCTCCGATAAGCACCACGCCTTCGGTCTCAGGGTCTTTGTCAAAGAGCTTCAAGATGTCTACAAAGGAAGAACCGATGATCGGATCGCCCCCGGTCCCGAGACAGGTGCTCTGGCCCAGGCCGCTTTGGGTGAGCTGGTGCACCACCTCATAGGTAAGCGTGCCACTTCTTGATACTACACCTATAGAACCCTCTTTGTGGATATGGCCGGGCATGATACCCGCTTTGCAGAGACCCGGAGAAATCACGCCGGGACAATTGGGACCGATTAGGCGGCAGTTGCGGCGTCTCAAAAATCTAAGAACCTTAAACATGTCATGCACGGGAATCCCCTCGGTAATGCAAATGGCCAGAGGAAGCCCTGCTGCTGCAGATTCCATGATGGCGTCAGCCGCAAAAGGAGGAGGCACAAAGATAAGGCTGGCATTGGCCCCGGTGCTTTCAACTGCATCACGAATGGTATTAAAGACAGGGATACCGTCCAGTTTCTGGCCCCCCTTGCCAGGCGTGACTCCTCCCACAACGTTAGTCCCGTAAGCCACACACTGCCGGGCATGAAAACTCCCCTCCCTGCCGGTGATTCCCTGAACCAGAAGGCGGGTATCTCTGTCAATTAATATGCTCATAAAATCGCTCCGCGATTTTATATTCGCCTGACCTTTTCCGCTGCATCAGCCATGCTGTGGGCTACGATGAAATCGAGATCGGATTGGGCCAGGATACGGCGGCCTTCCTGCACGTTGGTGCCGTCCAGACGGACCACCACAGGCACCTTGATCGCTACCTTTTTGGCCGCATCCACCACTCCCCTGGCCAGTACGTCGCATCGCAGGATACCACCAAAGATGTTGATCAGAATCCCCCGCACATTTTTGTCTGCAAGGATGATCTCAAAGCCTTTGGTGACCATCTCCGTGGTGGCTCCGCCGCCCACGTCCAAAAAATTGGCCGGTCTGGCCCCAGCCTGCTTTATTAAGTCCATGGTGGCCATGGCGAGCCCAGCGCCGTTGACCATGATCCCGATGTCTCCCTCAAGGTGGATGTAGTTCAGACGGTGTCGTGAGGCTTCAAGCTCCAGTGGGTCCAGCTCGTAAGGGTCATCCAGTTCCAACAGGTCCTTGTGGCGGTAAAGGGCATTGTCATCAAACTCGATCTTGGCATCCAGGGCAAGAAGGTGATTGTCATCTGTCAGGACCAGGGGGTTGATCTCTGCCAGCGTGCAATCCAAGGAGTCAAAAAGCCTGTAGAGTTGCGTGAAGATCCCCGTGCCGACCCGTATAAGGCCGGGGTCTATTCCCATGCCAAACACGAGATTGCGTGCCTGAAAGGCCGGAAGCCCGAGGCCCACATTGATCCACTCCCTGATAATCCGTTCAGGAGAGCTTTCAGCCAGCTCCTCAATCCCCATGCCGCCCTCGGAGCTGGCGATCAAGACCGGGCGTTGTCTGGCGCGATCAATAGCTGCTCCAACGTAAAACTCCTGCTTTATGGCAAGACCCTCTTCCACCAGGACCTTTCTGACCCGTTTTCCCCTGGGGCCCGTCTGAGGCGTTACCAGGGTCATGTTCAGAATCTCCCGGGCAGCCTCGGCCACGGCTTTCACTGTTTCTACTACGCGGACACCACCGCCTTTACCGCGGCCTCCGGCATGGATCTGGGCCTTAACGACCCAGCGAGACCCGCCGATCTGTTCGGCGATTTTCCTAGCCTCTTCAGCATCACGGGCCACTGAGCCTCGCGGAACAGGAATTCCGAATTTCGACAAGATTTGCTTTGCCTGGTATTCGTGGATTTTCATGGTTCTACAAGTAAGAAATGCCTAAACCCGCCTGCCGGACGGACAGGATGGTAACTTCTCAATAAGGCCGGGCGTTCCAACAGCTTCCCCCTTTGAAAAAGGGGGATTGAGGGGGATTTTCCCCAAAGCAGCCCTGACTTATTGACCGGTATCGGGTATCCGGCATCCGGTATCGTGCATCCGGCACTACATATTAACGGGCCGCTCTACGATTTGTCCCATTGGTCTTCCGTTCAAATCGTCAATGGCCGCCCCGAGAGCCTTCATAACCTCAAACTTGTCTGCGCCTCGTACTTTCAAACTCTGGTGATCGGGCAGTCGGAAAAAGAAAAGCCTCTTCATCCTTCTGATGCCACCCAGGTACGTGTGGATCTTCCATTGTGAGTGGACAGGCAAGGTTTTGTTCCTGAAGACCGACAAAAATCCGTAATGGATCTTCAGGCCATCCTGGCTTACGGTCACCGCGCTGAAGCCCCAAAGGGGACCGTTGAAAAACCACAAGGCGATCAATCCCCAGGCAACCACAAGGATCACGTGGGTGAAGTTCTGTTTCCGGATAGTACGGACCAGCAGCCACACAATGATCGCCACAATAATCCCCATGATGACATTTTGCACCATCACGGAGCGTATAAAAAAAGTCTCAGCCTCCATTCTATCAACTATTTTTGTACAGTACTCCTGTCAGTCTGACCTAAACCCTCTTCCCTGTGGGCATAACCGCTAAGCAAATCTCTCCGCTCATCCCCCCTTTGAAAAAGGGGGGAACGGCAGTTAGTCTCGTGAGTGAGCGCCTATCTTCCCCGTGGAGGATAGGCCAGGGTGATGGACCAAAGGTCCTGGGTTCGGACTGCTATCACCGGCCGGAAATCCTGTCAAACAAAAAACAGGCTCAAAAAATGCCGGTTTCGTAAAAAGACTTTTGACGATTTCATCAGAAATAGATTGACCATCAAGAGCTTTTATGCTATCAGACGCAGGCAATTTTGGTTGATATATGTAGGTCTAGAAACCAATTTATGATTCCCGGTATGCCCTTGAGATGAGGCATTACAGCGGAACCAGAAGCGAGGAGGAAATTCATGCGCGCACATAAAACACCATTAATTCTAGCAGTAACGATTGCACTGTCATTTCTCTGCCCCCTTGCCTTTGCCGGTCATGGGGGAGGCAGCGGCCACAAGGCGGTCCATATTGAAGGCGGGGACTATGTGACCATATCGGGAACGATCATCGATTCCCACAAAGAACCGGTTGGAGAAGCCGTGATCACGGTGGATATGGACGGCCATGACGTTGCTCATGTTGAGACAGCCCATAATGGCCATTACCTGGCCGAGTTCATGGTCGAGGCAGGCGTCATGGAGACTGCCCACTTTGATATGAAGGTTAGAAAGACCAGCTTTGAGACCAAGACCATACACTTTGCGGGAACGGACTTTGCTCAAAAGGGAAAGCACTATTATGTTGCCGAGGAGGTTTCCCTGGACCGTGTCTTAGGGCCTGCTTTTTGGATCTCTACCGTTGTTTTTATCCTTGCCTATGTCCTGATCGCCTTTGAGCTCCTGCACCGTACGATTGCCGCCATGCTGGGGGCTGCCATGATGCTGTGTCTCTCGTACACCATAGGGACCGTCAATCCCGAGTTTCGTATCTTCTCCTTTGAGCGCGCCATCGCTGCCCTTGACATGAACGTGGTCTTTCTTTTGATGGGAATGATGATCATCGTGGGGGTTTTGAAAAATACCGGTGTCTTTCAATGGTGCGCCTATATCTCTTACAAGGTGGCCAAAGGCAAGGTCTTTGTATTGACGGTCATTTTGATGATATTTACGGCGGTTTCTTCGGCGTTTCTGGACAATGTGACCACCATGCTGCTTCTTACGGGTGTTGCCATCGAGATATCCATTTCATGCAATCTCAATCCACTCTATTTGCTGATCCCGTTGGTCCTTGCCTCTAACGTCGGTGGCACGGCGACTCTCATAGGCGATCCGCCCAATATCATGATCGGCTCCTATGCGGGCCTCAGCTTCATGGACTTTGTGATAGCGCTCGCCCTGATATGCGTGGTCTCCATGATTGTCATGTTCGTTTACACGAAACTGGTCTGGGGCAAGGCTTATGCAACGGCCCAGGCATCTGTTGCCAATGTTGAAGAATTTACTGCCGAGCTAAAGGAAAAATACAAGATCTATGACCCCGTATTGCTCACCTACGGATTGATTATTCTCGGTTTTACAGTCTTCCTCTTCCTTTCTCATGGTTACTGGCACATGGAGGTGAGTGTTGCGGCCCTTATAGGCGCGAGCGTCCTGTTCACGGTGGGCGTTGTCACCGGAAAGGTGGACCTCCTGCATTTGATTGAAAAAGATATTGAGTGGCCGACTCTCATGTTCTTTATCTTCCTATTTGTCCTGGTAGGCGCGGTGGAAGAAGCAGGGCTCCTTGCGGTTATTGCGGACGGGATACTTGATGTTTCAGGCGGAAACTATCTCATGTCCATGACTTTGATCCTGTGGGTGGCTGCCATTATGTCTGCCTTTGTGGACAACATCCCGTTTACGGCCACCATGCTCCCCATTGTGGCCTATCTCACCAAGGTTATTCCGGGCGCTGAGAACACCCTGTGGTGGGCCCTGGCCCTGGGGGCGTGTTTCGGCGGCAACGGTACAATCATCGGCGCATCTGCCAACGTTGTCACCATGGGTATCGCCGAGTCCAAGGGCTACAAGATATCCTTTATCGGGTTCATGAAGACAGCATTTCCATACATGATCATAAGCATTATCATCTGCCAGGTGTGGCTCATGATCTTTAAGCCGGCGTAGAGTTCTTCAACTGAAGCCGTAACACACAAAAAGCCCGACCTCTTTATGAGATCGGGCTTTTCTAACATGGAAAACCTGGTCTTCTGGGCCTCCGGCCTCCGGCTCGTAGAGCCTACGCCTGGAGAGCCAGGTCACAGAGATGGCTTTGCCTTGGGGCCTTCCGTTTAGGAGTATTGGAGTAATGAAGAACTGGCCCGCCTTGGCGCGACATGTCTGTAATGTGCTGCTATCGTTGTAATACTTCGCAAACATTAACCATGCAACTGAAGCCAAGCAATACAGGTCTGGGCCAGGGAGTAATGGATAAAGATCGGTTCCAGGACTTCAGGTCTTTTCCAACACTCCACCACTGTATTTTTACTTATGAAAAAAATCTGACGCAATAGTTCACGGCGAAAACGCAAAGAGCCCGAGGTTAGCTGTTTGTCCATGAATGCAGGGGTTGAAACTGGTCACCACAAACACTCTTTTCACTCGTCATGCCGCATATGGTTGGATTTCTAAGGCAAGCCAGTCATTCAATCTGTCCTTCGCAATTTCAAGATCACATAATGGGACTGCAGATTAGTCCAAAGTTCTGCAGAAGTTCCAAAGAAACGGGACAAACGCAACGCCGTATCAGCAGTAATAGCTCGTTTGCCGTGTACGATTTCATTAATTCTACGTGGATGAACGTTAATGTCTCTGGAAAGCCGATACTGACTGATATCCATAGGCTTCAAAAAGTCCTCAGGGAGAACTTCACCAGGGTGTACGGGCGGAATTCTTTTTTTACTCATAATATTTTTCTCTCAGCGGTCCTATTTATTCATCCCAATCTGTGCTTCCAGTAGCCAGGATCCCTGTGGAGGTGCATAACAGCAAGTATGAGAACCCCTCCTGTCTCTTCGGTATACAGAACCCCATACGGGAATCTTCTCGTCTGGCATCTCCTGACTTCCCCCTCCAAGATCACCCAAGCTTTCGGATAAGCAACGATTCGCTCGATGGCTGAATACACCTCAACTGCGAAGTCGTATCCCAATCCATCGGCGCAATCTTCATAGTAGTCGATGGATTGGTTGAACTCCGCTTCTGCCTCGGGGTGAAATAAGTATTTCATGGGGAGAAACGCTTCCAAATCCTTCTGAACACTTCTTCTCCCGGCACGGCCTTGACCTCGCCTGAACGTAGCTCTGAAAGACGCCGTCTAGCAATGGCCGCCCATTTCCGGTCAATGTCACAATCTGGGGGATTCAGGCTTCTGAGGATGGAGTCGACGACAATCGCCCTTTCCTCAACCGGAAGGGAGATTACCTCATCTATTAAATCTTTCGTTTTCAAGTTGGCACACCTCCAAAGATTTTGCGGAGTGTCTTTTTGTGTCTTCCGCTGAACTTCATAGTGTCATTATACGACACTACAGGGAGGATGGCAAGAATTGTAACTGAGCCATTTCTTCAGCTAACAAGCGGCGAAGCCGCGTTGCATAAAAACATTAATGAAATCAAGCAGTGATTTCATTAATGATTTTATTCTTTCTTGACATTTCCTTATGGATTGGAGTAATTAAAGCAAGTTTCCTGTTCCCTTGCCATTGTTGGAAAAAAACTCGCACAATTGGAAAAAAAAGTCTCAACGAAAGTGGAAAAAATATTCTCAATTTGGCCTAAATTTTCAGACTGACAGAACGAGCAATCCCCAAAAAGCGCGCTATATCAACTGGTTATCTTATTTTGCATGGTTTGGCATGTAACGTGCTAAAACAAGGGTAACGTGATTGAATAAAATCGCGACAGCGATTTTATCCGGATAAAGCCAAATCCCGAGTAATCGGGAGACGGAAAGCCACGGGTCCCACGGAAGCGGATAGCCGGGTTGCCTGGAGGAGGGTAACTCGGCTTTTTTTGTTCATTTGAAATCTGAAACGGGGAGTTGGAATTTTCACCCAAACAGTGGGGGTCGAAAGATGAAAATGTTTGGAATCAAAACGTATTTCGGGTTCATGGTGATGTTCGCTTTGTTATTTACCACAGCACAGGTGAGGGCCGACTACATGGTAGAAGAACATTTTGAGGAGCTTGTTATTAGCAGCTCCTGGGGCTATGAGGTGATTGGCCCCACGCTCAATGCTTCTACCATCTTCAAAGGTCAGTCCAACTTGGTCGTACCTGGTGTGACGTTTAGTCCAGGTTTGGGTGACGCGAGCGAAAAGGCTGCTATTCAGCGGACCGCAGCGGGGGACTTCTGGAAGCAACCCACGCAGACCATTACGGCCCTCTATGGCAGCGGTGCGATCATGATCGACTTTGATAACCCAGTGGCGTCGTTCAAAGTAGATCTGCTGGACTTCCCTATTAGTATTAGTGGGGAAAGGAATGCCTTGGTCACAGTCTATGGGACTGATGGGTCAGTACTCCATGACCAGACCATTTCTTTGAATGGTCCGACGCCAATACCTTTTGAATGGGATTCTTCCAGCCAAGAGAAAGACCCTGTGGGCAGGGTAAGAATCGAGTCAAGTATCTATAATCCTAACTGGATATTCGATAAAGCAAACATCTCGGGCCAACCAAGTTAGGTCGGCGGCGGCTAGTCCGCCTGTGAGCCCAAAATATTTTTCAAAAAAATGAAAAAAAT
>Ga0209986_10000338_pt1 | contig 44784 bp, 44 predicted proteins | sample BlataG_FD_183168 | JGI IMG/M metagenome (GOLD analysis project Ga0209986, IMG submission 183168) | Deep subsurface microbial communities from Black Sea to uncover new lineages of life (NeLLi) - Black_00105 metaG (SPAdes) (version 2) | ecosystem: Environmental > Aquatic > Marine > Oceanic >... | reverse complement strand
TCCGCAGCGGTGGCGCCGGCCCGCATCTCCAGCACGGCCCCGGCGTTGACGCTGCCACTGCGCACCGCCTCGCCGCGGCCATAGCGCACCTGCAACGGTTCACCAGTCAGTGCCGAGTCGTCGATCGCCGCCGATTCCGAGGACACCCGGCCGTCAACTGGGAGTACCTCACCGGGCCCGACGACCACGAGATCGCCGACGGCGATCGCGTCGAGGTCGACCACCTCGACGGTCTCCCCGCTGCGGCGCCGCGCGGTGCGGGGAACCCGATCCAGCAGTGCGCGAAGATCCTTGGTCGCGCGCCGTTCGGCGGCCGCATCCAGTGCCTGACCGGTGGCGAGCATCACCCCGATCAGCGCCCCGGCCAAGTATTCGCCGACCGCGAGCGCACCGGCCAGCGACAGCACCGCGAGGACATCCACGCCGAACCGGCGGTCCCGCAGAGCGGCGATCACCCACCAGGCCGCAGGCAGCAGGGCGGCGACGGTGCCGGCTATCCAGAAGCCGTCGGCGACCCGCGGGACATCCGCCGCCCACGCGACACCACCGGCGGCCAGAGCGGTGAGCGTCACGCCTAGAAGCAACCAGCGCACAGTGATCATGGCTCTCCCAGTTTGTCAGCCCGCAGGCTTGTAGCATTCGCGCAATGTCGATGATCAATGGTCTTCCGGCCCACCCCCTGCTGGTTCATTTCATCGTGGTGCTGGCTCCACTCGCCGCGATCCTGGCGATCCTGTGCGCGGTGTGGCCGGCCGCCCGGCAACGGCTCGTCTGGCCGGTGCTCCTGCTCGCCGGATTCATCGCTGTGTTGACACCGATCACCACCGAGGCCGGCGAGTGGCTGGAACATCAGGTCGGCGAATCCGCCGCTCTGGAGACTCACGAACATCTGGGCAAGACGATGATCTATTTCTCCGCGGCCCTGCTGGTGGCCGCGGTCCTGCTGGTGATCGTCCACCTGCGGGCCAGCCGCGACAAGGCCCTGCCGACCGCTCTGTCGGCGGTCATCGCGGTGTTCGTTCTGGCGGCCTCGGTGGCCACGACGGTGCAGGTGTACCGGATCGGTCATTCCGGCGCCGAAGCCACCTGGGGAGATCTGGTGACGGAGGACGCCAAAGGGTGAACGCGGACTAGAACACGTTCTACTATCGGCAGGTGCGATTCACCTATGCCGAAGCGATGACCGATCCGAGCTACTACATCCCTCTGGCCAAGGCCGCCGAAGCCGCCGGCTATCACGCCATGACGATTCCGGACAGCATCGCCTACCCCTTCGAGTCCGACTCGAAATACCCCTACACCCCGGACGGCAACCGGGAATTCCTGGACGGCAAGTCCTTCATCGAGACCTTCGTCATCACTGCCGCACTCGGAGCGGTGACCACCACCCTGCACTTCAACTTCTTCGTGCTCAAGCTGCCGATCCGCCCGCCGGCGCTGGTGGCCAAACAGGCCAGTTCCTTGGCGGCGCTGATCGGAAATCGGGTCGGTCTCGGCGTGGGCACCAGCCCGTGGCCGGAGGACTACGAGTTGATGGGCGTGCCGTACGCCAGACGCGGCAAGCGGATGGACGAATGCATCGAGATCATCCGCGGGTTGAGTTCCGGTGACTACTTCGAGTTCCACGGCGAGTTCTACGACATCCCGAAGACCAAGATGACGCCGGCACCCACTGAACCGCTGCCCATCCTGATCGGCGGGCATGCCGACGCGGCACTGCGGCGCGCGGCGCGCAACGACGGCTGGATGCACGGCGGCGGCGAGGAAGACCTCGACGAACTGCTCGCCAAACTCCAGCGTTTCCGCGAAGAGGAAGGCACCGCGGACAAGCCGTTCCAGATCCACGTCATCTCGATCGACGGATTCACCATCGACGGCGTGAAGCGCCTCGAGGACAAGGGCGTCACCGACGTCATCGTCGGATTCCGGATCCCCTATATCAACGGCCCCGACACCGAGCCGCTGGACGCCAAGATCCGCAACCTGGAGATGTTCGCCGAGCACGTCGTGGCGAAGGTCGGCTGACCGCCCGCCCGGCGAATCCCGGCTACGGTGCTCACTGTGGGTGACTATCGGGACATCTTCCAGGCCAGCCTTGATCACCCCGCCGCATTCTGGGCGCGGCAGGCGGCGGCCGTCACGTGGACCACGGAGCCGACCCGCATCCTCGACGACGACAACCCGCCGTTCTACCGGTGGTTCCCCGACGCCGAGCTGAACACCTGCGCCAACGCGCTGGACCGCCACATTTCCGACCGGGGCGATCAGGACGCCCTCGTTTACGATTCCCCGGTCACCGGTTCCAAGCGCACCTACACCTACCGCGAATTACTCGATCAGACAGCACGTTTCGCCGGGGTCCTGCGCGACCTGGGCGTCGGCAAGGGCGACCGGGTTGTCCTCTACATGCCGATGATCCCCGAAGCCGTCATCGCGATGCTGGCGTGTGCGCGCCTGGGCGCGGTGCACTCGGTGGTGTTCGGCGGGTTCGCCAGCCACGAGTTGGCCACCCGAATCGATGACGCCAAACCGACGGTGATCGTCTCGGCATCGTGCGGGATCGAACCGAACCGGGTGATCGAGTACAAGCCGATGCTCGACCATGCCCTGCAGCGGGCCACCCATCAGCCCCGCGCCTGCGTGATCGTCCAGCGCGACCGGCATCGCTGCGACCTGATTGATGGGCGCGACCACGACTGGGCCGATCTGATGGCCGCCGCGGATCCGGCGGACCCGGTACCGGTAGCCGCGACGGATCCGCTGTACGTGCTTTACACCTCCGGGACCACCGGAAAGCCCAAGGGCATCGTCCGCGACAACGGCGGTCATGCGGTCGCGCTGATGTGGAGCATGCGCAACATCTACGGCGTCGGACCCGGCGAAGTGTTCTGGGCCGCCTCCGATGTCGGCTGGGTGGTGGGCCACTCCTACATCGTCTACGGGCCGCTGCTGGCCGGGGCCACTACCGTTCTCTACGAGGGCAAGCCGATCGGCACCCCGGACCCAGGCGCGTTCTGGCGGGTGGTCTCCGAGTACGCAGTGAAGGTGCTCTTCTCCGCACCCACCGCACTGCGCGCGATCCGCAAGGAGGATCCGACAGGTTCGCATATCGGCCGCTATGACCTGTCATCGCTGCGATACCTGTTCCAGGCCGGCGAGCGCCTGGACCCGGACACCTACGCCTGGGCGTCCAAGGTATTGGGCATACCGGTGATCGACCACTGGTGGCAGACCGAGACCGGATGGGCGATTGCTGCCAATCCGGTTGGGGTTCAGCAACTTCCGCTCAAAGCGGGATCACCGACCGTACCGATGCCCGGCTACGACGTGCAGATCCTGCATCCGGACGGATCCGGTTGCGAGCGCGGCGAGGAGGGCGCCATCTGCATCAGGCTGCCACTGCCGCCCGGGACCCTGCCCACCCTGTGGGGCGACGACGCCCGCTTCGAGGCGTCGTACCTGTGTGAGCACCCGGGCTATTACCTCACCGGCGATGGCGGCTACCTCGACGGCGACGGCTACCTGTTCGTCATGGGCCGCATCGACGACGTGATCAACGTTGCGGGACACCGGTTGTCGACCGGCGCGATCGAGGCGGTGGTGGCCGCACACCCGGCCGTTGCCGAATGCGCGGTGATCGGGGTGGCCGACGAGATCAAGGGACAGGTCCCGCGCGGCCTGGTGGTGCTCAAGTCCGGTGCGTCAGGCGACGGCCTGGCGGCGGATTTGATTGCCGCCGTGCGGCACTCGATCGGTGCGGTGGCGTGCTTCAACGCTGTCGACGTGGTGCCGGCGCTGCCCAAGACCCGGTCGGGCAAGATCCTGCGCAAGACCATGCGCGGAATCGCCGACGGTCGCGACGAGCCCATGCCGTCGACCATCGAGGATCCGGGCGTGCTGGAGGTCTTGCGCCCGATCCTGCGGGGAACCGGGCTTCCCGGTTAGGCTGCCGAAATGCCCAAGGCGGAAAGACCGTTACGCGAAAGGGTCCTCGAGGTCGAGAACGTCGGCACCGACACCGCGCAGGGCCGGGCAATGCGCAAAATCGCGCCTCGGCGCGCGTTGGCGCAGTTGGTCCCTTCCACCCGGAATCCGGTGGAAATCCTCGTCGAGCAGAACCGGGATCGGCTGACGGATCTGGTGCCGCTGCGCTTCGCCCGAATGCTGGCCGACCCGTTCTCCTTCTACCGCGGAGCCGCGGCCCTGATGGCGGCAGATCTCGCGGGTGGCCCGTCAAGCGGTATCGAGGTGATGTGCGCGGGGGACGCGCACCTGTCCAACTTCGGCATCTACGCCGCGCCCCATCGGACACTGGTGTTCGACCTCAACGACTTCGATGAGGCTGCAGTGGCCCCCGCGGAATGGGATATCAAGCGTCTCGTCACCAGCGCCATCGTCGGTGGCCGTCACGCCGGCTACCCGGAGAAGACGATCCGGCGCATCGCCGGCAAGGTGGTTCGCACGTACCGGGATGGCCTGCACGCCATGCTCGAGATGAATGTCATGGATCGCTACTACCTGCGACTGGAGCCGCAGCGCTACGCCCACGATGTGCAGGGAAGCCTGGGAAGGGTCATCGCCGAGGCCACCCGAAAGGCCCAAAACCGGACCTCTGCCAGAGTGTTCGAACGGATCATGGAAAGGCTGCCGGACGGCCGCTTCCGACTCCGGGAGAATCCTCCGCTGCTGACCCATGTAGCCGTGAGCGACGAGACCCGGCTGACTGATGCCTTCCGCGAATATCTCACCGGTGTGCCCGCCGACATCGCGTTGTTGCTGTCTCATTTCCAACTGACTGATATCGCGATGCGGGTGGTGGGCGTCGGCAGCGTGGGCACCCGTAGTTATCTGGCCATCCTCACCGGACCGGACGGAACGCCACTGGTGCTTCAGGTGAAGCAGGCCAACCAATCGGTACTGCAGGAGTACGGTCGCTGGCAGCAGCCGGACACTCTGGCGTCGGCCGCGGCGGCCCTGGGCCAGGGAATTCGAGTGATCGGCGGGCAGCGGATCCTGCAGGCCATGTCGGACGTGTTCCTGGGAAGTCTCCGCATCCAGGGCCAGGACTTCTACGTCCGGCAGTTCCAGGACATGAAGGGCTCGGTAGAAACCGAGGGCATGGATCCGGAAACGTACGGCCAGTATGTCGGCGCGTGCGCCTACGCCCTGGCCCGCGGGCACGCGCAGAGTGCCAACGCATCGATGCTGCGCGGATACGTCGGTGGCGGCAGCACCGTGAGCGCGGCGATCGTTGACTGGTCCTATCTCTACGCCGACAAGACCCTGGCGGACTTCACCGCTCTGCAGGCCGCCGCCAAGGCCGGGGAGATCGAAGTGGCGGCCGACCCGCTTCGGTAGGAGTTATCCACAACGGGGATTTTGTCCCCAGTTGCTGGTCGTGGGGGTGATCGTGTCGGTCCGGCGACATAGAATTCGAACATGCTTTCGAGTACGGTAGCCGGGGCGATCGAGCAGATCGACGACGCCCTCGATGTGCTGGCCGGGGTGGACCTGACCGCGCTCAGTGCCGACGATCTGATCCGGCTGGCCGGACGCTGCGAGACCCTGGCCCGCCGCCAGGCCGTGCTCGGCGGTGACATCGCCGTCCAGGTCAGCCGCCGCGAGATCAGCGCCCTGGGCGGGGCCCCGCACAAGGTGCTGGCCGACTGGCTGCGGATCACTCCCACCGAGGCCCGACGCCGGGCGACCCTGGCCGAGCCACTGTCCCCGCGCACCAGCCTGACCGGGCAACCCCTGCCGCCGCGCCAGCCTGCGACCGCCGCCGCCTGGCGCGCCGGCGACCTCGACGTCGAGCACGTCCGGGTCATCGCCCGCTTCCTGGCCGAACTCCCCTGCGCGGTCGGCCCCGCCCAGCGGGAGTGGGCCGAAACTGTCCTGGCCGGCCACGCCCGCGAACTGCGCCCCGACCAACTCGCCAGACTCGCCCAGAAACTCGCCCTGATCCTCAACCCCGACGGGACCTTCACCGACACCGACCGGGCCGCCCGCCGCGGATTCAGCTGGGGACCCCAACAGGCCAACGGGATGAGCCACGGCCGACTGTGCGCCACCCCGGCGCTGCGCGCCGAGATCGACGCCCTGTTCGCCAAATTCGCCGCACCCGGGCGCTGCAACCCGGCCGACCAGACACCCCTGATCGAAGGCGACCCCACCCAGGCCCGCATCGACGCCGACACCCGCACCCACGCCCAACGCCAACACGACGCCCTCTCAGCGGTCATGCGCAGCCTGCTCGGAAACCCGAAACTCGGCCAGCACAACGGCCTGCCCGTCACGGTCATCGTCTCGGCGAGCATCCAAGACCTGCATGACGTCGCCGGTGTCGGCATCACCGCCGCCGGCACCTGCCTCCCGATCCCCGACCTCATCCGGATGGCCAGCCACAGCTACCACTACCTGTCCCTGTTCGACAAAGCCAACGGACGCGCCCTGTGGCTGGGCCGCACCAAACGCATCGCCAACGCCGACCAACGCATCGTCATGCACGAACGCGACCGCGGCTGCACCTTTCCCGGCTGCACCGTGCCCGGCTACGGCTGCCAGGCCCACCACGCAACCCTTGACTGGGCCGCAGGCGGACGCACCGACATCGACGACCTCGCCTTCGGCTGCGGCCCCCACAACCGACTCGTCGCCGAAGACGGCTGGAAAACCCGCAAACTCTCCAACGGCACCACCGAATGGATACCCCCACCACACCTGCCGCTAAAAGGCGGAGTCAACACCTACCACCACCCAGAGAGACTGCTCCCAGACACCGACAGCGGCGCTGCATGACACATCTGTGACGATGTGAATTTGTCGCCATCTGCAACTCGACGACTGGTATTCTTTTGCATGGCTACTAAGAAGGAGCAGCCGATGGCGTGGTTCGGCATCTACATCGCAATCGCTGCCGTCGTGGCACTCACAGTCTTCGTGGCCTCAAACTGGTTGCGACAGGAATATACTGCGGCACCGGATCATTCGGGCATGACCTCCGCGGTCGCCGGGCTGCTGTGGCCGGCGCTCGTTCTGGGCGTTGCCGAGCTGGCGCTGATCTGCTTGGCCACCCGAACGACTGCTGCGAGACCTTCGTTGGCCATGGTTCCACTTCGGTGACCCCGGTCCACTAGACACGCTCCTCCAGCACCACCTCGGCCGGCAACGTGTCCGGACGCAGACCGCGCCAACTCGGATGCCGGAGCCGGCCATCGGCGGTCATCTCGCCGTAGCGCACCTCGCCAACAAGCTCCGGCCGAACATAGGTGACATCCTTGGCCTCCGACCGCGGAAGCGAAGGGCGGAAGGGAGATTCATCGGAGCGCAGAGGCGTCAGGACAGCCTTGAGCGCAGCGAGGTCCTTGTCGGTGAATCCGGTTCCGACCCGACCGATGAAGCGCAGCCCCCCGCCATCGGGAATGCCACACAGCAACGAGCCGATGCCACTGGAACGTCCGCCCTCCCCCGCGCGCCAGCCGCCGATCACCACCTCCTGGGTGCTCCAGTTCTTGTCCTTGATCCATGCCGTGGAACGGCGGCCCGGCAGGTACAACGAGTCCCACTTCTTGGCGACCACGCCCTCCCATCTGCGTTTCCGGCTGTAGGCCAACGCTTCGGGACCGTCACCGCCGATCAGCGGTGGAACGATCAAACCCGTTCCCGATGAGAGGGTTTCGAGAAGCCGGCGGCGGTCGCGATATTTCACCCGCATCAAAGGTCGGCCGTCGAGATGGAGAATGTCGAACGCCCAGAACTCGATGCGGTCCGCCCGTGCCCGGTTCTGCATCTCGGTGAAGCTGGGCACACCACTGGAGTCCAGTGCGACCACCTCCCCGTCGAGGATGACGTGGTGATCGGCCAGCGCCGCAGCAATCGATCGCAACCTCGGGTACTCCGAGGTCACATCGCGACCGTTCCGGGTCTGCAAACGCAACCTGCCGTGATCGACCTCGACCAGCATCCGGTAACCGTCGAATTTGCCCTCGAACGCCCACTGCCCGGCGGTGAACTTCTGCACCGAGCCGAGAGTCGCCAACATCGGCGCGATGTCCTGCACATGCACCGCGGACTGGTCCTTCATCCGGTGCGCCAGCCATTGGTCCCCGTCGGTCTGAATCAACGCGTAGCGTCCGGTGATCCGCTGACCGTGCAGATCGACGACCACCTCCCCGCCCTTACCGTCCGCAGGGACGGTGAACTTCTCGGCTTCGTAGGTGCCGGCGTCCCAGATCGTCACCGTGCCGGCGCCGTACTCCCCCTTGGGAATGGTGCCCTCGAATCCGGCGTACTCCAGCGGGTGGTCCTCGGTGCGCACCGCGAGATGGTTCTCCGAGGGGGCATCCGGCAGGTTCTTCGGCACCGCCCACGACACCAGCACGCCGTCGCGTTCCAACCGGAAGTCGTAGTGCAGCCGTCGAGCGCGGTGTTCCTGGATGACGAATCGGGTGGTGCCGCCGGCGTGTGGCGGCGCGGCCGGCGCCGTAGGTACCGGCTCGGGCGTCCTGGCCGCATCCCGCATTCCGCGATAGGTGCTCAGCCGGTCGGAGGCCGCCGAAGCCCGCGGCCCGTCCAGTCCGGCCAGCAGGTCGCCGTCCCTCTCCACCCGCGCGAGAACCTCGTCGTAGCGCAACTGGGACAGGCTCGGGTCGCCGATCTCGTCCCAGGTGCGGGGTGCGGCCACGGTCGGATGCTGCCGGCCGCGCAGCGAGTATGGCGCGATAGTGGTCTTGGCCGCGTTGTTCTGGCTCCAGTCCAGGAATACCTTCCCGGCCCGCAGGCTTCTGCTCATGGTGGCGGTGACCAGTGTCGGCATGCTCTCCTCGAGCTGTTCGGCCACCCGCCGGGCCAGCGCGACAGCCCCGGCGCTACCGACCGGTTCGGTCAGCGGCGCATAGAGGTGCAGACCCTTGCTGCCGCTGGTGAGCGGGAAGACCGGAACGTCGATGTCCTCCATCAACTCCCGCACCGCGTGGGCCACCTCCGCCAACCGCGGCAGGCCCACCCCCTCACCCGGGTCGAGATCGAATACCAGACGGTTCGCTGGACCGGGCTTTCCATCCGAGCCGAAACGCCATTGCGGCACATGGACTTCCAGGGCTGCCTGCTGAGCAATCCAGGCAAGCCCGACGGCAGTGTCGATGATCGGATAGACGGTCGCCCCGGAGCGATGCTGCAGGACTCCGCGGCTCAGCCACGCCGGCGCCGACTTAGCCAGTTGCTTCTCGAAGAAGGACGCCGCCTCGACCCCGTTCGGCCAGCGCTTACGGGTGGCCGGCCGACCGGCAATATGCGGCAGCATCACCTCGGCGACGGTCGTGTAGTACCGGAACACCTCCGCCTTCGTGGTGCCGGTGACCGGATAGAGCACCTTGTCCGGGTTGCTCAGCGTGATCAAAGGTCCGGTCGTCGCTCCCGGTGGCCACACCTCGTTCACCGCCCTAACGTATTACCCCGCTGATACGGTGATCCAGTGATCAGGCTGTCGGTGGTGGGCTGTCTCGCGGTGGCGTTGCTGACCGCGCCCGCTGCCGGCGCGGATCCGCAGGACCTCGAGCCCTACTGCACGGGTGGCCAGGAGCCGACCACCGGGGAGTGCCAAGCCCCGCCCGGGGACGTCTATATCGACGACGCGCCCGGAGCGAATCCACGCGTCCCGGTCGGGCTTGATCCCGAGTCGGTACCCGCGGTTTGACCCGGCCGATCTGGGAACACTGATCACATGCGGTCCATCTGGAAGGGTTCCGTCGCCTTCGGTCTGGTGAACGTCCCGGTGAAGGTCTACAGCGCCACCGAGGACCATGACCTGAAGTTCCACCAGGTACACGCCAAGGACAACGGCCGGATCAAATATCAGCGGGTCTGCGAGGAATGCGGAGAGGCCGTCGAGTACCGCGACATCGCCAAAGCCTACGAATCCGATACCGGCCAGACCGTGGTGATCACCGACGAGGACATCGCCACCCTGCCCGAGGAGCGCAGCCACGAGATCGAGGTGCTGGAGTTCGTCCCGGCCGCTGCTATCGACCCCCTCATGTACGACCGCAGCTACTTCCTGGAACCCGACGGGAAATCGCCCAAATCGTATGTCCTGCTTGCTAAAGCGCTCAGCGAGACCGACCGGGTCGCCATCGTGCACTTCGCCCTGCGCAACAAGACCAGGCTGGCCGCGCTACGGGTCAAGGACTTCGGCAAGCGCCAGGTGATGGTGGTGCACACACTGCTGTGGCCCGACGAGATCCGTGACCCGGACTTCCCGAACCTCGATGCGGATGTCGAGGTCAGGGCGCCGGAGTTGAAGATGGCGGGCCAGGTGGTCGAGTCGATGGCCGACGACTTCCATCCAGAGCAGTACACCGATACCTATCAGCAGCAGCTCACCGAACTCGTCGAGTCCAAGCTCGCCGGTGGACAGGCGTTCACCACGCCTGAAGCGCCGGCGCGCCTCGACGAGTCCGAGGATGTCTCCGATCTGTTGGCCAAACTCGAGGCCAGCGTTCGGCGCCGCCGCGAGGAGGCCGCGGCCAAGGAGCGGACCGAACCGGAACCCAACGCGAAAGCTCCTGCGCAGAAGACACCGGCGAAGAAGGCGGCTGCCAAGAAGGCACCGGCTAAGAAGGCACCGGCTAAGAAGGTCGCGGCCAAAAAGTAGAACGTGTTACAACTCTCTTGTTACGGTGGCTTGGACGAGGGAGAGCACGTGATCCTGGACAAGTTCCGTCTCGACGGACAAGTTGCCGTAGTCACCGGCGCCGGTCGCGGACTGGGAGCCGCGATCGCCGTCGCGTTCGCCGAAGTGGGTGCAGACGTCCTGATCTCCTCTCGCACCCAGGCGGAGTTGGAGGCGGTGGCCGCCCAGGTCGAGGCGACCGGCCGCCGCGCGCACATCGTCGTCGCAGACCTCGCCCAACCGGAGGCCACCGCCGAACTGGCGGGACAGGCCGTCGAGAAGTTCGGCCGGCTCGACATCGTCGTCAACAATGTCGGCGGCAGCATGCCCAACACCCTGCTCACCACCAGCGTCAAGGACATGCGCGACGCCTTCAGCTTCAACGTGCTGACCGCACACGCCCTGACGGTGGCCGCGGTTCCCCTGATGCTCGAACACTCCGGTGGCGGCAACATCATCAACATCAGTTCCACCATGGGACGGCTGGCCGGCCGGGGCTTCGCCGCTTACAGCACCGCCAAGGCCGCCCTGGCGCACTACACCCGCCTCACCGCGCTGGACCTCTGCCCGAGAATCCGGGTCAACGCCATCGCGCCCGGGTCGATCCTGACCTCCGCACTGGAGATCGTTGCCTCCAACGACGCGCTTCGCGATCCGATGGAAAAAGCCACCCCCATGCGCCGTCTCGGCGATCCGCTCGATATCGCCGCCGCCGCCGTGTATCTCGCCTCGCCGGCGGGCAGCTTCCTCACCGGGAAGATGCTCGAAGTCGACGGCGGCCTGATCGTCCCGAATCTCGACTTGCCCATCCCCGACCTCTAACCCATCCCCGACCTCTAGGAGGAGTCGCATGCCCATCCGCGTCGCACAGATCGGCACCGGGAATGTCGGTGCTCACGCACTTCGTTCGGTGATCGCCAACCCGGCCTTTGAACTTGTCGCGGTGTGGGTGTCCTCGGATGCCAAAGCGGGCAAGGACGCCGCCGAACTCGTCGGGCTGGACACCAGCACCGGCGTCATCACCACGACCGACCTCGACGCGGTGCTGGCCACCAAACCGGACTGTGCGGTCTACAACGCCATGGCCGACAACCGGTTGATGGAGGCCCTCGAGGACTACCGGCGCATCCTCGCCGCCGGGGTGAACGTGGTGGGTAGCGGCCCGGTGTTCCTGCAGTGGCCCTGGCAGGTAATCCCCGACGAGATGATCAAGCCCATTGAAGACGCTGCGCGGGAGGGCAATTCGAGCGTCTACGTCAACGGTATCGACCCCGGTTTCGCCAACGACCTGATGCCGCTCGCGCTGATGGGGACCTGCCAGAGCATCGAGCAGGTGCGCTGCATGGAGATCGTGAACTACGCCACCTATGACAGCGCCACGGTGATGTTCGACGTGATGGGCTTCGGCAAGCCGATGGACGAGATTCCCATGCTGCTGCAACCCGGTGTGCTCAGCATCGGCTGGGGATCGGTGGTGCGCCAACTGGCCGCGGGGATGGGTATCGAACTCGACGGGCTGGAGGAACTGTACGTCCGGGAGCCGGCACCGGAATCCTTCGACATCTCCTGCGGCCACATTGCCGAGGGCACCGCCGCGGCGCTGCGGTTCGAGGTGATCGGCATGGTCAACGGGGCCCCGGCGGTGGTGCTGGAGCACATCACCCGGCTGCGCGACGACCTGTGCCCGGAGTGGCCGCAGCCGGCGCAGGAGGGCGGCAATTACCGCATCGAGATCACCGGTGAACCGTGCTACGCCATGGACCTGTGCCTGTCCAGCCCGAACGGGGACCACAACCATGCCGGCGTGCTGGCCACCGCGACCCGCATCGTCAATGCCATTCCCGCCGTCGTCGCCGCCGAGCCGGGCATCTGCACGACATTGGACCTTCCGCTGGTCACCGGCAAGGGGTTGTACGCTGCCCCCTAGGGATGTCGAGGAGGACGTGATGGGGATTGTGCGCCAGAACGCCTTCCGGACCGCCGCCGGGATCACCGCAGGGTTCGTCGGCCTCGGCTTGGTCGCGGCACCGATGTGCACCGCCGATACCCAGCTGATCACCGACTGCCCCCAGATCACCGAAACCGGCGGCGTCATCCTGGACGATACCGCGACCCAGTGCGCCACCCAGGACAATTACCAGTACAACGCCACCCCGAACGCCGCCGACTTTCCAACCTCCCTGTACCCCTGGGACGACGAGTTCTACGGGCCGGCTCTGATCATGGGCGGCTTGGGTCACGGCGGGGCCCGGTGAGCAAAGTCCTGGTCCTACTCGTCGCGGCGGCTGCCACGGTGCTGGCCGCGGCGCCGGCCACGGCAGCCCCGCCGGAGTGCACCGACATCGGCATCAGCACCCGCATGTGCACCCGCGGGCCCGGACATATCGCCATCACCACAACACCCAACCCGGCGTTCACCAACCCCGGCGCGGGCTGGGGATTCGGAACCCTGGGCATTCCGGCGTTCGGCCTCGGGGGCGGCGGCGTCTGGCTCGGTTTTTGACCCAGGCCCGGATGCGGGTCCCGGCGAGGCCGGGATGGACGCTGCTTGGACACCTGACAGCCGCCGGCTGAACCCGCGGAGACTTAGGTCACATACCGATCCGGGACCGCCGCCGCTCCGAATTCCTCATGTGGAAACTCCCGCGCTGTATCCCACCCGTGTGACTCATCTGCACCGCTCGCCGGTGCAGCACTACGGCGAACACCGCAGCTACAGCTGGTACGTCGACATCGACGACCTGCCCCGGCTGCCGCGGTGGGTTCGGCCATTCGCCCGGTTCGAGGCGGCGGACCATTTCGACGGTGCGCCGCAGGACACGCTGCGCCAGCGGGTGGACACCGTCCTGGCCCGACACGGGGTGTTCATCCCGGGCGGCCGGGTCACTGCGCTGCTGCTGCCCCGCGTTCTGGGCCGGTCGTTCAACCCGTTGAGCCTGTTCTGGTGCCACGACGCGGACGGCGAACTGCGGTGCGTGGTCGCCGAGGTTCAGAACGCCCGGGGAGAACGCAGCGCCTTCGTCGTGCCGCCGGCCGACGACGGCGCGGCAGCCGTCGCTGCGGAGCTACGGGGCGCCCCCTTCGCCGGCGACGACGGCTACTTCCTGATCCGGGTTCCGCGACCCGCCGACACCCTCGACGTCACGATGTCGCTGCACCGCGACAATCAGGCGGCCCTGGTCGCCACCTGGCGCGGCGCTCGGCGGCGCGCAACGGTCGGCCAGGTTTTGCTGCTGCAACTGACCCGACCGCTGGCCCCCCAGGTCGCCCGGATCAGCCTTCGGTTCCAATCCGCCATGTTGCGGTGGCGCGGATTCCCGGCGACCCCGGACACCGCGGCGCGGCAGCCTGACCGCACCGCCCGCAAGACCACTCACACCTGGGGGACAAAGACCCGTTCATGGGCCACGTCGTGACCGATCTGCTTGACCGTCCGGTTACGCTTCGCAGCGATGGCACCGACAACCACGGGCAGGGGATGGTGACCTCCCCCGACCTTGACGCACTGCTGCGCAGGGTCGCCCACCACGACTCCGAGGCGTTCGCCGCTCTGTACGACGCCACCCGCTCCCGGGTCTACGGCATGGTGAGCCGCGTCCTGCGTGATCGCGGGTACAGCGAGGAGACCACCCAGGACGTCTACCTTCAGGTGTGGCGCACCGCTGAGAGCTACGATCCGGCCTCGGGAAGTGCGCTGGCCTGGCTGCTCACTCTTGCCCACCGCCGGGCGGTGGACCGGGTCCGCTCCGAACAGGCCGCCTCCCAGCGTGATTCGCGGTATGGCGCGGCGACGGTAGAACGGGACTCCGACCACGTCATCGACGCGGTGTTATCAACCGAGGAACGCCAGCGGGTCACGGCCTGCCTGGACGGGCTGACCGGCGTGCAACGCGAGTGCATCGAACTTGCCTACTACCAGGGTCTGACGTACGTCCAGGTCTCCGAGCGGCTGTCGGCGAACCTCGCGACGGTCAAATCGCGAATGCGTGATGCGCTGCGCGGTCTTCGCAACTGTCTGGGCGTGGGGTGAGAGTGCGACTATGACTCGACCACACGATCATTCACGCGAGGGAGATCTGCTGGACCTCGCCGTCCCGTATGCGCTGCACGCGGTATCCGATGCGGAGCGCGACGAGATCGAGAGCGTGCTCGCCGGTGCCGGACTGCCCGTCGCGGATGCCTTCTACGACGAGGTGCGCGCCGTGCGCGAGACCATGGCGGCGGTGTCGGCGGTCAGCGCCGCGGAACCCCCCGCCGATCTACGCACCAGGCTGTTGGCGGCCGTCGCGAGCGACAACGTGCGAACCCTACCGACGGCCCGGTCAGGCCGGAGTTGGCGGACGGTGCTGTTGTCGGCGGCGGCCGCGCTGGTGGTCGGCCTTGGCGCGGTCGGCGTCGGGCTGTCGCTTCGGCCGCCGACCGTGCAGCAGTCCACCGCACAGCAGGTGTTCTCGGCACCCGATGTACACACCGTCTACGGCGCGATCCCGGCCGGCGGAACGGCGATGGTGGCCTTCTCCCGGGACCGCAACGCCGGAGTGCTGGTGATGAATGATGTGCCACCGCCCTCGCCCGGCACCGTCTACCAGATGTGGCTGGTGAGCCCCGCCGGATCGGCCTCCGCCGGAACAATGGACGCTGAGGCGGTCGCCCCCTCGACCACCGCCGTGTTGGACAACTTGGGCGACTCGACGAAACTGGCGTTCACCGTGGAACCCGGAACCGGGTCGACCCGACCCACCGGTCCGGTCATCGCCGAACTACCGCTCATCTGAGCGGTGGCGGCCGCAAGGTCGGCGTCGAACCCGAGCAGTCCATCTCGGCGCCTAATATGGCCCGATGGCCAGGGATTTCCGATTTGGGATCGGGTTGCGGTCCATCAAGTCGGCAGCCCGACTGCGCGAGAAGGTCCGGCAGTTCGAGGACCTCGGCTATGACGTCCTGCACCTGCCTGACCACCTCGGCGCGCCGGCGCCGTTTCCTGCCATGGTGGCCGCCGCGGATGCCGCCCGCACCATTCGGGTTGGGACCTATGTGCTCAATGCCGCCTTCTACAAACCCGCCCTACTGGCCCGCGACGCCATCGACACCGACATCCTCACCGACGGCAGGCTCGAACTCGGCCTAGGCACCGGCTATGTGCGGGAGGAATTCGAGGCTGCCGAAATTCCGTATCCGAGTGCCGCCAAACGGGTCACGCACTTACGTCACACCGTCGACCATCTCAAGCGGGTCGCACCCAGCCTGCCGCTGCTCATCGCCGGCAGTGGCGACCGCGTGCTGACCCTTGCGGCACAGCATGCGGACATCATCGGCTTCAGTGCGGGCGTGCCGGGCCCGGGCGCCGACGATGCGCTCGCCGAACGGGTTGCATTCGTCCGGGCGGCGGCAGGGCACCGCTATGCCGATATCGAGTTCAACATCGCCATCACCGCGGTGCCCACCGACGCCTCCGGCGTCCCGGATCTGACGCTCACCCGGGCCTATTCACCGCAGGCAACCGATGAGCAATTGCTGGCATTGCCGAGCGTGCTCAGCGGATCCCCGCACCACATCGCCGAGACGCTGATGGCGCAGCGCGAGCGATATGGGATGACCTATTTCACTGTGCAGGACTACCATGGCAAGTACTTCGCGGACGTGATCAAGGCATTGCGTTGACGGCCTAACTGGAATAGCCGGCGATCGGATGCGAATCAGCCTGATAGACAACAACACAAGGCGAAAGGCGGTGAGATCGGTGCGCCAGCCGTTTTCTAAGGCCCCCGTAGTTTCTAAGGCCCCCGTAGTTTCTAGCCGGGTGGTCTCCTGGATTCGCAAGGGCTACCCCACGTCCGCCCCTGAGAGTGGGCACTCCTATCTGCTCGCACTCTGCGGCAACTGCGCGGGGCGCTGAGCCCCGAAGCGGTCAGACAGCACCCGGTAAGCTGCGAACCGGTCCGCCCTCGTAGCTCAGGGGATAGAGCACGGCTCTCCTAAAGCCGGTGTCGCAAGTTCGAGTCTTGCCGGGGGCACGTCAGTGGGTGTGTGACAGCCGATGATCGGGCGCGAATCCCGCCGCACCGATCCTCCGGGTTGTGGATAATCCCCGCGTGAGCGGATTCGCGACCGGCTCGATGCGGACGGTCGGGCGGCTGGCCGTGGTGCTGCTCGTCGTGCTGGCGGCGATGGCGCCGCCCGGTGCACCGGTCCGCGCGGCGGAAGCCTGGTACCCGGCCCCGGCACCGCTGGCGACCCGATGGACACCATTGGTCGGACCGGCCAACGCGCTGCCCGACTATCCCCGCCCGCAGCTGGCCCGGCCGACGTGGCTCAACCTCAACGGGGTGTGGAATTACGCCGGGAACTCCGGCGGGAGCGGTCCTGCCGATCCCCCCATGCCGAAGAACTATCCCGAGCAGATTCTGGTCCCGTATCCGGTGGAGTCGGCGCTGTCGGGAATCGGCCGCCACGACGACCACATGTGGTACCGGCGTGCCTTCGCGGCGCCGAAGGCCTGGCGCGACCGACGGGTGTTGCTGCACTTCGGCGCGGTCGACCAGACCGCCACCGTCTGGGTGAACGACCATGAGGTAGCCCGGCATCAGGGCGGCTACACCTCTTTCAGCGCCGATATCACCGAGGCGTTGCGCTGGAACGGCGCCGAGGAGATCACCGTACGGGTTCAGGACCGCAACGAGGCCAACCCGTTTCCGGTGGGCAAACAGCGCAAGCACCCGGCTGGGCTGTTCTATACCGGCGCCTCGGGCATCTGGCAGACCGTCTGGATCGAGCCGGTCGCCGCCGCTCACATCGACAGGCTCGACATCACACCGGATCTGACGAGTCTCACCGTCACCCCGCGAACGACCGGGACGGACGATCAGCGCGCCGTGGTGTTCGTCGCGAAACCCGGCGGGCGGGTGGTGGCGGTCTCCTCCGGTACACCCGGAGAGCCGATCATGCTGCGCATACCGAAGCCCCGGCTATGGAGCCCGGACGATCCGTACCTCTACGACCTGAAGGTCGCCCTGGTCGAGCCGTCGGGGCGGGTGCTCGACGTCGTCTCCAGCTACGCCGGCCTGCGCACCATCAGTACCGTCGCCGATTCGCGGGGCCGGCCTCGGATCGCGTTGAATGGCCGGATCACCTTCCTGCACGGCCCGCTCGACCAGGGCTACTGGCCGGACGGGATCTACACCGCCCCAACCGATGACGCCCTGAAGTCCGACCTGCAGTGGATCAAGGACCTCGGGATGAACTTCGTCCGCAAGCACGCCAAAGTCGAGCCCGCGCGGTGGTACTACTGGGCGGACCGACTCGGGCTGCTGGTGTGGTAGGACATGCCGTCGCTGGAGGTGTCGTTGAAGGATCCGCACCGCCCCGGACCGGAGCCTGCTGCGGCGGCCAAGTCCAACTTCGAGACCGAGCTATTGGCGATGATCGACCAACTCCGCAGCGTGACCTCCATCGTCGGCTGGGTCCCGTTCAACGAGGGCTGGGGCGAGTTCGACACCGCCAGAATCGCCGGACTGGTCAAGACGGCGGACCCAACCCGGATGGTGAACGCCAACAGCGGAGTGAACTGCTGCAAGTCGCGCGGCGACAGCGGGGCCGGAGACATCTACGACGATCACACCTACGTCGGTCCGGGCCGCCCGGCTCACCCCCCCTCCGGTTTGCGCCTGGCCGGCCGGGGTGTGGCTGTCGACGACCGGGTTCGGGTCAACGGCGAATACGGCGGCCTGGGATTGGCATTGGCGTACAACCGGTGGCCGGGACGGCCGGAGTCCTATGAGATGGCCACCAGCCAGGCGGGCCTGACCAGCCGATACGTCGAGGTCAGCCGCATTCTGGAGACCGTTGCCCGCGAGTCCGGCCTGTCCGGCGCGGTCTACACCCAGATCACCGATGTCGAAAATGAGGTCAACGGCTTTCTGACCTATGACCGTTGGCTGATGAAGATGGCGATTTCCGCTGTGGCGGAACGTAATCGGGCGGTGATCGCCGCGGGGTCAACCCGATGACCGATGACTACCCGGCCAGTGGGTCACCTGCCTCCACGGGAGATCCGATCACCTGGCGGAACCCGTAGCGCAGGCTCTCCATAAGCTCCGCGCGGTCCTCGACGGCCGCGTCGTCGCTGCTGACCCCCAGGCTGGCGATATCGGTGTAGGTCAACATCGTGACGTTGATCGCCGCACCGACGGTTCCCACCAGGGGATACATCCGTTCCACCTTCGCTCCGGCCAGCCAGACCGGCACCGGGAGTCCGGGCACGTTGGAGGCGGTCAGGTCGGAGGTCTGCGCAGCGGCCGACACCAGTTCCGGCGGGAGGAACCGGCTGAGTTCGGCGAGATAGTCGGCCAGTTTCAGGGCCGGTTCGGCGCGCCAGGCCCGAACGGTGTTCGCCGCCACCTCGAGCACATCGTCGATGGCGTTGCTCACCGGGATCTCGAAACGGGCGATGGTCACCGCGTTGCTCTCCTCAGCGGAGGTCCGCAGCGAGATCGGCATGTTCATCCGAAGTTCATCGACGGGATGTCCCATCTTCTCGTGATAGCGGCACATGCCGACGCTGATCCCGGCGAGGAACAGGTCGTTGACCGTCCGGTCACGCTTCTTGGCGGCCGCCCGGAACTTCGCGAAGTCCATGTCGATGGTGTCGAAGTGGTAATTGATGCTGCGGCCCTTGAGGATTGGCGACAGCGGCTCGACCGACACCTTGGTGAACCGGGCCACCGATTCTGCGGTGCCCTTGACCTTGCCGAACAGCGTCCTGGGGTGACGGATGGCCGACAGTGCCAGCGCGGGGAGCCCCTTGATGGCATCCTCGGCGGTCTTGGCCACCCATCCCACATTGTTGCGGATCACCGCCTGCATGAAACCTTTGGTGTCAAGCACGACCGGTTCGGGCTCCGGTGGCATCGGTCCCAGATCCGCCCCCTCGGGGGTGAAGTCGAGCAGTGCCAGGCCCAGTTGAACCGCACCCTGCCCGTCGGCAATGGCGTGGTGCAGTTTCTGGACCAGCACCGACTTTCCGTCCGGCAGCCCTTCGAGCAGCGTCACCCGCCACAACGGCCGGTCCTTGTCGAAATCGGCCATGCTCTGCCGGCGGGCCTCCTCCAGCACGTCCTTCCACGTCGCGCCCTCCGGCATCCGGAACCGGCGCATGTGGAACGACAGGTCGAAGTTCGAGTCCACCACGACCCGCGGGGTTTCCAGTCCGGTCGGTCCCTCGACCACCACCGAACGCAGCACCGGCGCCAACCGTGTCGCCCGCTCGTAGCGCTCGGTCATCCGGTCCCAGTCCGGGCTGGAGTCCATCACCAGCAGGCCCAGGATCGTCGATCGCATCACCGGATCGTCGGTGGCCATCCGCCAGGTCGCGAAATCCCAGCCGCCCAGCCGCCGGGCCCCGGTGATCGTCTCGCCACCGCGCAGGGTCTTGGCCGGAGCTTTCTTGGCGGGAGCTTTCTTGGCCGGAGCCTTTTTCGCCACCGCCTTTTTGGCGGGCACCTTCTTGGCGGGCGCCTTCTTGGCCGGCGTCGTAGCCTGCGTCTTGCTCTCCGGGCTGTCCGCCACGCTGTCCTCCTTGGTTCGCCGTCGGTAAACGCTAACGCCAGCCACACTGTCCGGCGGCGGCATACCGGATATTCCACCCACTCTGTTAGTTGTAGTAACTTGGAGTCCGTGACGGGCAATGTCTGGATTCTCGGCGGCTACCAGAGCGATTTCGCGCGCAATTTCACCCGGGAGAGCCGGGACTTCGCGGACCTGACCCGCGAAGTCGTCGAGATGACCCTGGCCGAGTCGATGATCGACGCCGCCGATATCGGCGTCGTGCACGTGGCCAACGCCTTCGGGGAGATGTTCGCCGCCCAGGGCCATCTCGGTGCGATGCCGGCCACCGTGCACGACGGACTCTGGGGGACCCCGGCCACCCGGCATGAGGCGGCCTGCGCCTCAGGGAGCGTGGCCGCCCTGGCCGCGATCGCCGATCTGCGTGCCGGCAACTACCGCACCGCCCTGGTGGTCGGCCTGGAACTGGAGAAGACCGTCCCCGGCGACACCGCCGCGCAGCACCTCGGCGCGGCCGCCTGGACCGGCCATGAGGGCCAGGACGCCAAATATCTGTGGCCGGCGATGTTCGCCGAGGTCGCCGACGAGTACGACCGCCGCTACGGCATCGACGACGCGCACCTGCACGCCATCGCAGCGGTCAACCTGGCCAATGCCACACGCAACCCGAACGCCCAAACCCGGGACTGGCAGGTACCCGACCTCGCGGCCGGTGGCGACGACGACGCGGTCAATCCGCCCGTCGAGGGCCGGATCCGCCGCTACGACTGCAGTCAGATGACCGATGGCGGGGCCGGTGTGGTTCTGGTCAGCGATGAGTTCCTCCGCGAACACCCGGGAGTGCGACCGATCGGGCTGATCGAGGGCTGGGGCCACCGCACCGTCGGACTTGGCCTGCGGCAAAAACTCGATCGCGACACCGGCAACCCCTATGTGCTGCCGCATGTCCGCGCGGCCGTGCACGACGCTTTCGGCCGCGCCCGGATCGACCTGGACGGGCTCGACGGTTTCGAGGTGCACGACTGCTTCACCCCCAGTGAGTACCTCGCCATCGACCACATCGGCCTGACCGGGCCGGGAGAGTCGTGGAAGGCCGTCGAATCCGGCGATATCGAAATCGGCGGGCGGTTGCCGATCAATCCCAGCGGCGGTCTGATCGGCGGCGGCCACCCGGTCGGCGCCTCCGGTATCCGGATGATGCTCGATGCCGCCAAACAGGTCAGCGGGATTGCCGGCGGCTACCAGGTCGACGATGCCCGCCGGTTCGGCACCCTCAACATCGGCGGAAGCACCGCCACCACAGTCAGTTTCGTCATCGCATCCGCGGAGGTCTGATGGACGTCGAGATCGTCGGTAAGTTCCTGTCGACCCTTCCCGAGGACGACGACCACCCGTACCGGACCGGGCCGTGGCGGCCGCAGACCACCGAGTGGCGCGCCGATGACCTGATCGCGGTCGACGGTGAGATCCCCACCGACCTCGACGGGATCTACCTGCGCAACACCGAGAATCCCCTGCATCCGGCGCTGAAGTCCTACCACCCGTTCGACGGCGACAGCATGCTGCACATCGTCGGGTTCCGGGACGGAAAGGCGTTCTACCGCAACCGTTTCGTCCGGACCGAGGCCTTCGAGGCCGAACAACAGGCTGGCGGGCCATTGTGGCCGGGACTGGCCGAACCGCTGTCGCTGGCCCGAACCGATCACGGCTGGGGAGCGCGCACCATGCTCAAAGATGCCTCCAGCACCGATGTCGTCGTGCATCGAGGCACCGCCCTGACCAGTTTCTACCAGTGCGGCGATCTGTACCGCGTCGATCCTTACAGCGGTCAGACCCGGGGTAAGGACACCTGGAACGGCGCCTTCCCGTTCGACTGGGGCGTATCGGCACATCCCAAAGTCGACGATCGCACCGGCGAGATGCTGTTCTTCAACTACAGCAAGCAGGCGCCGTACATGCACTACGGCGTCGTCGACGCGAACAACGACCTGGTGCACTACGTCGACGTCAGCCTTCCGGGGCCGCGGCTGCCGCACGATATGGCGTTCACCCGTAACTACTCGATTCTCAACGACTTTCCCCTGTTCTGGCGCCCGGAACTGCTCGAGCGCAACCTGCACGTGCCGCATTTCTACAAGGACATGCCGTCGCGGTTCGCGGTTCTCCCCCGCCGCGGCGGGGGGGAGGATGTCCGCTGGTTCGAAGCCGACCCGACGTTCGTACTGCACTTCACCAACGCGTACGAGGACGGCGACGAGATCGTGCTCGACGGGTTCTATCAGGGTGAACCCGAGCCCGCCGACAACGGCACCGACTCCGCGTGGCAACGCACCTTCCGGTTCCTGGCACTGGACCGGATGCAGACCCGACTGCACCGTTGGCGGCTCAACCTCGTCACCGGCGCGGTGACCGAGGAGCCGTTGAGCGACACCATCTCCGAGTTCGGCATGATCAACGCGGCCCATGGCGGCGAGTCCTACCGCTATGTCTACGCGGCGACCGGCAAGCCTGGTTGGTTCCTCTTCGACGGACTCGTTCGCCACGATGTGCTGACCGGTAACGAACAGCGGATCAGCTTCGGCGAGGGGGTCTACGGCAGCGAGACCGCGATGGCACCGAGGCTGGGCAGCAGTGCCGAGGACGACGGGTACCTGGTGACGCTGACCACCGATATGAACGACGACGCGTCCTACTGCCTGGTGTTCGATGCGGCCCGCATCGAGGACGGCCCGGTCTGCAAACTGCAACTGCCCGAACGGATTTCCAGCGGAACCCACTCGACCTGGGTTGCCGGATCGGAGTTGCGGCGCTGGCGGGACACCGAATCCGCCGCCACTGCCGTCGGTCTCTAGTGACCGATTCGGAACCCACTGCACTACACCCCGGCGATACCAACGCCATTGGCAGGATGCTGGGACTGCTCGGCGACGAGTGGAACCTGCTGATCATCCAGCAGGCCTTGATGGGGGCCAGCCGCTACAGCCACTTCATCGCACGGCTGGCGATTTCGAACTCCGTACTGACCACCCGGCTGCGGATGTTGGTGGACGAAGGGCTGCTTGAGCGCCGGGCCGGGGAGTACCTGCCCACCCCGCGCAGTCGGTCGCTGTGGCCGATCCTGGTGTTGATCTGGGAATGGGAACGCAGCTGGGTCGCCGAACACCGCGAACGGCTTCCGGCGATGCGGCATCGGGGTTGCGGCGAACTGTTCTCCCCACAGCTGCGCTGCGCCTCCTGCGGTGCGCCGATCACCGAAGACGATGTCGACCTGGCCCCCGGCCCCAGCGGCCGGTGGTCACGCTCAGCGCCAGCCGTCGCGACCCGGCGGCGTTCGGGGTCCGATGCCGCCACCCGCCAGGCCGGTCTGTTCCCCGAGACCATGACGGTGCTGGGCAACCGCTGGGCGGCGGCACTCCTGGTTGCGGCGTTCCTGCGAACCACCCGCTTCACCGACTTTCAGAACCAACTGGGGGCGCCGCCCAGCCTGCTGACCGAACGGTTACAGCAGTTTTGCGCCATCGGCGTATTCGCCGCGGCACCGGCCCACCGGCAGGGGTCGGAGCGGGCGTCCTATCTGCTGACCGAGAAGGGACGGGCCTTCGGCGGCGTGCTGGTGGCCGCGCTGCAGTGGGCGCAGCGGTGGTTCGTCGCGCCGGAGGGACCCGCCATGCTCGTCAATCATCGGGCCTGCGGCGAGCCGCTCACCGCGGAACTGGCCTGTGACCGGTGCCACGGGCAGCTGACCGGGGCGCAGGTCGAGGTCATCCAGGCAGCCCTCACCCGGGCGGAAGCAGCTGGAAACCCTTGAGGATCTCGGCCGCATCCTTGACGTAGGTCTGGTCGTCCGGTTTGACCGTCTGCACCGTCAGGGTGGCCACCCAGTTCGCGTCGCCGGACCGGTAGACCACGCCCAGCGAGGTCGCGTTGCGCGGCGGAATCGTCGGCAACGCCGGCGCCTTGTCCTTGGCTCGCCGTGGAATCTTCTTGCCCAGATCCACCTCGGGAGCGGTGTAGGTGGTCGACAACGCGGGGGCACCACAGACATCGGCAGGGGTGGACGTGAGATCGGTCAGCTTGAGCTTCTTGGTCAGCTGCTCGTTCTGCGCCTCGAGAATCTGCTCCGGCTTGCCGACGTCGATGCCCACCTTCTGCAACGTCACCACCGCATTGGGGGTGAAGCCGTCCGCGGCCAGGCCCTGGTTGCGGATGGCGAACCGGATCTGCTCGGAGTCCATCTTGGTGCTGCGCTCCCAACCGGGCGGTACCGGAATACGCATCTTCGGTTCCTGGTCGGTCCGGGTCGGGACGTCGGTCAGCGGGGCCGCGACGGTCTGGCACTTCTCGGCGCTCGGCTTGTTACCCGAACACCCCGCCGCCGTCACCGTCAGTGCGGCAGCCAGACCGGCCGCCGCCACCGCCCGGGCCCGAACACCTCGGTTGCTCATCTGGTTCCCTTCGCTTGCGCTGCCCTGTCGACAAGCAGGCCACAGCCTACCGGCGCGCTGCCGGCGAAGGCCGAGCCTGCCCGTTGAGCAGTGCGATTACCAACGCCCACACCGAGCAGCCCAGCACACCGAGTGCACAGACAGCGCCGATGTAGAACCCGTAGCCGGCGGCCACCGGCGGGACGACGTTGACATGGAAGTACCACCAGGTGAGAACGACCACCAGTACCGAGATAGCCACCGCGGCCGAAGCCGCCAGCCGGGACAACAACTCCCGTGCCACCATCGCACCGAGGACGATGAGCACCGAGGACAACAGCACGATGAGCTGGCCGGCTCCGAATCGGGGCGGCAGCGAGATGGAGCCGAGAGTGCCGCCGATGGCACTGGCCCGCCCACCGCCACGTGCCGACGTGGTCAGCCAGGGCAGCCAGGAACTGACCGTCAAGCCGGCCGCGAACAGCGCAATCAACCATCCGGGACGCGGTCCAGCCATCACCCGACCCTAACGGCTACCGTCATCGCCATGACGGAGCTTCCCGAGTGGGTCCGGCGGCTGGAGTTGAGCCCGCATCCAGAAGGCGGCTGGTTCCGCGAGACCTGGCGCAGTGACCTGACGCTGGAGGGTTCGCAGCTACCGGCGCACTACGGCGGCCCACGCAGTGCCGGCACAGCCATCCTGTTCGTCCTGATGCCCGGCCAGGAGTCGGCCTGGCACACCGTGCGCAGTGCCGAACTGTGGCTCTATCACCGCGGCAGCCCGGTGGAACTGCACTTCGGCCCGGACCGGGACGGGGCGGCCCGCAAGATGCTGGGTCCCGATATCGAGGCCGGCCAGCACCCGCAGTTGCTGATTCCGGCCGGCCACTGGCAGCGCGCCCGGCCGCACGGCTCCGAGCCGAGCCTGGTCAGCTGCATCGTGGTCCCAGGGTTCGACTTCGCCGACTTCTCCCTCGACACCTGATACGCCGTCGGTTGGTCAGGAAGTAGCGTTTGCCCATGCGCGGTCACATCATCGTCTGCGGTGACGATGCGCTTGCGATGCGGATCATCGACGAGTTGAACGACGCCGAACTGTCGGTTGTGCACTTGGGATCCCCGACGGCCCTGGACGCTGCCGGGATTTCCGGCGCCCAGGCGGTGATCGCCGCTGACGCCGATGACGCGGTCAACCTCGAGGTGGCGCTGCTGGCCCGGCAATCCAATCCCGCTGTCAGGGTGGTGGCGCGGTTGTCCAATCCCGTCCTGCGCCAGGCCATGAACGACGGGATCGGACCGGGTGCCGTGCTGGACGTCGCCGACCTGGCCGCACCCTCGGTGGTGGAGGCCCTGCTGGGCCGTACGGCACACACCATCTGGGCGGGTGGAGTGGATTTCGTCGTCTCCAGCGACGCCGCTCCGAGGCTTGGGACGTTGAGAGAACTCTACGGCCGCCTGGCGCCGGTGGCCATCGTTCGCGGGGAGAACGCCCCGGACCCCGGGGCGGTGGTCGCCTGCCCGGCTCTGGACGAACAGGTGTATCCGGGCGATCGGACCACGATGATGGGCCGCGCCGAGGAACTCGAGGAACAGGGTGTGCGGGTGGGCACGCCGGCGGAGGGGTCTGCGTTGCATCGGTCGCCGCCGGTCCGGGCCTTCGACACGGTCCGGGCATTCCAGGAGGACATGAATCCACTGTTCTACTGGGCGCTGGGTATCGCGACGACGCTGCTGATCGGATCGACGGTCATCCTGCGTTTCGCCATCCGGCCGGCCATCGGGTGGGTGGATGCGTTGTCCTTCGCCACCGAGACGCTGACCACCGTTGGCTACGGCAACTTCAATTTCATGGGCCAGGAACTGTGGCTCCGCCTGTGGGGCGTGCTGATGATGCTCAGCGGGATCGCGATGATCTCGGTGATGGTGGCGTTCGTCGCCGATGTGCTGCTGTCCCGACGGCTGCCCCAGGCCGCCAGCCGCCAACAGGTCAGTCACCTGCATCGCCATATCGTCGTCGTCGGGTTGGGCTCGTTCGGCATCCGGGTGGCCACCATGCTCAAGGACGCCGGCCACGCGGTCGCGGTCATCGAACGCGACGAGGACAACCGGTACCTGTCCGCCGCCGCCGAATTGCAGGTTCCGGTCATCACCGGCGACGCCACCCTGCGCACAACCCTCGCCGCGGCCAGGGCCGAACACGCCAGCGCGGTCGCGGTACTGACCGAGGACGATATGGTCAATATCGAGACCGGCCTGGTCCTGCGGGAGTTGACCGACTCTCCTCAAACATCCGAGAGTGCCCGGATTCCGATCGTCTTGCGGATCTACGACCGCGCTCTGGGCGCCGCCGTCGGCCACCGCCTCGACTTCAATCACGTTCGCTCCACCGTCGACCTGGCCACCCCGTGGTTCATCGGGGCGGCGATGGGCCTCGACGTCCTGGGCACCTTCTCGGTGGGCCAGCGCTCATTCATGGTCGGCGGGGTTGTGGTTCGGCCCGGCAGCGAACTGGACGGCACGACGATTGCGGAACTGTCCACCCAGACCCGGGTGATCGCCGTCGAACACGACGGCGGCGCGGCCGAACTGCACCCACGGCGGAGCACCCGGTTCGGGGCCGGCGACACCGCCTATCTGGTGGGTCCGTACCACGAACTACTCGAGACGCTGCGCAAAGGCCAGCCAGTACACCGTCCCCGCAAACCGGGGCCGGCGGTCGACACCGTCGAGCGGCTACCGCTCGGTCTCGGTGGGGGTCCCAGAGATGCCGAGCACCCGTAACGCATTCTCCTTCAGGATCAGCGTCACCACCTCCGGGTCGACACCGAGCGCATCGAAGTCGCGTCGCCATCGTTCCAACGTGATGTAAGGATGGTCGGTACCGAACAGCGTCTTGGTGCGCAACTGCCGGCCGATTGCCCGGATCAGTTGTGGTGGAAAGTATTTCGGCGACCAGCCGGAGAGATCCAGGTAGCAGTTGGCCTTATGCGAGGCGATGGCGATCTGGGCGTCCACCCAGGGTACGGCCGGGTGGGCCATCACGATCCTCAGATCCGGGAAGTCGGCGGCGACATCGTCGAGCAGCATCGGGTCGGAGTACCGCAGCTTGATTCCGTGGCCCCCGGGCAGACCCGAGCCCAGTCCGGTCTGGCCGGTGTGGAACAGGGCCGGCAACCCAGCCTCGGCGATCGCCTCGTAGATCGGATACAACCGGCGATCGTTCGGCGCGAAACTCTGCAGACTGGGGTGGAACTTGAACCCCTTCACACCGAAATCGTCGACCAGGCGACGCACCCGCCCCGCCGGACTCGCCGACCACGGATCCACGCTGCCGAACGGGATCAACACGTCATTGTTGCGGGCCGCCCCCGCAATCAGGTCCTCGACCGAGTTCGGCCGGTGACCCGAGGCCGTCCGGGCATCGACGGTGAACACTACTGCGGCGGTGTTGTGCCGCCGGTAGTGCTCGGCAAGGTCGTCCACCCGGGTGGCATAGTCGGCGCCGAGGTTGAAGTACCGGCCGGTGGCCGACGCCAGTTCCGGGTCGTAGGCGCAATGCCCGTCGGAGTCGATCTCCACATGAGTGTGGAAGTCGATGGCGTCCACCGCGGCGACGTCGACCCCGTACTCGTATCTGACGCTCACCGGGGCCAGTCTATGGACCGGATGCCGGGAGAACTCAGTCCGGGACGAATGTCGCCTTGAACCGATTCAGCGATTCCCTGACGTCACCCTTCAACGCGGCGGCGACGACCATTCCGATGGGGCCGAACAGAGCGGGGCCGCCGAGGTGGACGTCCATCGTGACCACCGAAGCGGCCCCGCCCTGATCGCTGGGGCGAACCTTGCCGATCAGTTTGACCTTGACCCCTCCGACGCCGACGCCGTTGAGCGTCATCGTCTCGGGCGGGTTGAAGTGCACGATTGTCCACTTCACCCGGTTTGGCATGCCCTTGACCTCGACAATGGATTCCACGATGGTTCCCTTGTCGAGGTTCTCGGGCAGCTTGGAACGCCAGACCCGGTGAATGGTGAGCCACTCTTTGTACCGGGACAGGTCGGAGGCGTGTTGCCACGCTTCCTCCGGGGATAGCGGAACGTCTACGGAGACCGAGACCTTCGCCATCTCGGAATTACTGGCCGTCGACCTTGTCGGCAACCTTCTCGGCGGCGTCCTTGACGTCACCGGCGACGTTCTCCGCGGCCCCCTTGGCGCTGTCAGCGGCCTCGGTGACCTTGTCCACCGCGGTGTGCGCGGCACCCTGGACCTTGTCGATGGTCTCGGCGAACTTGCCGGAGGTCTTCTCGTCGATGAAGTCGCCGGCCTTGTCGATCGCGCCCTCGACCTTGTCGACGTTGTCGGCGATGGCATCCTTGGCCTTGTCGACGGTGTCGGAGATGGCTTCCTTGGCCTTGTCAATGAAGGACATGTATTCAACCTTTCGTGGTGTGCTGCGGAGTGGGCGGCATCCGGTTGCCCTGATGACGTCCCGGCGCCAATCTACGCACCGTAGTCGGCCCGCCGCCACAATAGCCGTGGTTCGCCCAGCACCCTGCCCTGGATCCACCAGGACGCCTCGATCAACGCCGCGGCACACAGTCCGATCAGCACCGCGGGGACCGTCACTTCCGGATTGGACGGGTCGAGCATGAACTTCTCCCGGGCCAGCGGAATGGCGAAGATCACCAGGTAGCCCAGTGCCGCGCCGACAACCAGCCCCACCCGCCACAGCTCGTAGGGTCGGGCCACCACGGCGAGCACCCAGACCGCACCGATCAGCAAGGTGATCAGCGCACCCGTCGAGGCCTGAGTCTGCTGGACATCGGTGCCGTCGCGGCCCGGGTACGCCAGCAGATAGCAGAGGAACGTCGACAGCCCGATCACCGTGCCGGCCGGCAGTGCGGAGGTCATCACCCGACGCACGAAGCCGGTCCTGGCCCGCTCGTTGTTCGGCGCCAGCGACAGGATGAACGCCGGGATGCCGATGGTGAACCAGGCCGCGATGGTGACGTGGATCGGCTGAAACGGGTACAGCAACGGATCGGTGTGCCCCCACTGCGACACCAGTCCGGCAACGCCGACCAGCAGTGCCAGCAGGACCGAGTACACGGTCTTGGTGAGGAACAGGTTGGAGACCCGTTCGATATTGCCGATCACCCGGCGGCCCTCGCCGACCACGTACGGCAGCGTCGCGAACTTGTTGTCCAGCAGCACGATCTGGGCCACCGCGCGGGAGGCGGGGCTTCCGGAGCCCATTGCCACGCCGATGTCGGCGTCTTTGAGGGCCAGCACGTCGTTGACACCGTCACCGGTCATCGCGACGGTGTGATCGCGCGCCTGCAGGGCATGCACCATGGCCCGCTTCTGGTCCGGCCGGACCCGGCCGAAGGTGGTGTAGGCGTTCATGGTTTCGGCCAGGGCGCCGGGGTCTTCGGGCAACTCCCGGGCGTCCAGGGTGTCGCCGTCCAGACCCAGCGAGCCGGCCACCGCACCCACCGACACGGCATTGTCCCCGGAGATCACCTTGACTGAGACATGCTGGGAGGCAAAGTAGTCCAGGGTCCCGCGGGCATCGGGGCGGATCCGCTGTTCCAGCACCACCAGCGCCACCGGCGTCACTCCCCCGGGGGCATCGGCGCTGTCGACGCGCCCGTCCGACGATCCGAGCAACAGCACCCGCAGCCCCTGCGCCCCGATCACCTCGGCCTCTTCGGCGACCGGCGATGACGGGTCGAGCAGGACATCGGGCGCGCCGATCACCCAGTTGCCGTGGTCCCCGTAGGAGGCACCGCTCCACTTGGTCGCCGATTTGAACGGGGCGACCGCGGTCGACGTCCACGCGGGACGGCTCGGGTAGGCCTCGGCGATAGCCTGAATACTGGCGTTCGGCCGGCTGTCATCGGCTGCCAGGGCGGCCAGGACCGCCGTGATCTGATCCGGGCTCGCCTCGGCCACGATCTTCGTCTCGGCCAGCCGCATGCCGTTCTCGGTGAGCGTCCCGGTCTTGTCGGCGCACACCACATCGACCCGGGCCAGACCCTCGATTGCCGGCAGTTCCTGCACCAGGCACTGCCGTTGGCCGAGCCGAATCACGCCGACGGCGAACGCGATCGACGTCATCAGCACCAGGCCCTCGGGCACCATCGGAACCAGGGCTCCGACCATCCGCAGCACCGCCTCCTTCCACCCGACATTGGTGAGGAACAGCTGGGTGTAGATGGTCAGCAGGCCGGCGGGTACCAGCAGATAGGTGATGAACTGCAGGATCTTATTGATCCCGTTGCGCAGTTCGGACTTCACCAGGGTGAACTTGCTGGCCTCCTCGGCAAGCCTGGCGGCATAGGCCTCCCTGCCGACCTTGGTGGCGCGGTAGGCACCGGTCCCGGCCACCACGAAGCTGCCCGACATCACCGGGTTCCCTGCGGATTTCGCGATCGAGTCGGCTTCGCCGGTCAGCAGCGACTCGTCGATCTCGAGAGCCGCGGCCTCCAGGAGTTCACCGTCGACCACGATCTGATCACCCGGCCCGAGCTCGATGACATCGTCGAGCACGACCTCATTGGGGGGAAGCTCCTTCGTCCCGGACTGGCGGCGCACGGCGGGCCTGGCCTGGCCGACGATCGCCAGGTTGTCCAGGGTCTTCTTGGCCCTCAGCTCCTGGATGATGCCGATGGCGCTGTTGGCGACGATGAGAATTCCGAACAGCCCGTTGATCAATGATCCGGTGGCCAGCACGATGATCAGCAGCACACCGAGGATGGCATTGATCCGGGTCAGGACGTTGGCCCGGATGATCTCGCCGACACTGCGCGAGGCGCGGCTGGGAACGTCGTTGGTCTTGCCCTCGGCGATCCTGGCGGCGACCTCGGCATCGGTCAGACCGGTGGCGATACTCAGCGTCATGTCGTCTGTTCTTCGCGCAAGCGGCTCATCATCATCTGTTCTTCGCGCAAGCGGCTCATCATCATCTGTTCTTCGCGCAAGCGGCTCATCATCATCATCTGTTGAAAGTTCCCATCCTGTCGGAGTCGAAGTACTCCAGCGTCAGCCGATCGCCGTCGAAGGTGGCCTTGGAAATGCTTCCGGGAGGGGCGTTTTCGTCTGTAACGGCGAAGGTGAACACATCGCCGTCCCAGTGGGTGAGGGGATAAGCCGCATTCCGGGGGCCGAGCGTCAGCGTCAGCGCACCGTCCCGGTCGGCGATCGTCGCCGGACCCCAGTAGTCATTGGCGTAGGAACCGACATAGGACGGCAGCGGGCGGGCCGGAGCGGGGTCGGCGGGCGCAGGCTCACCGACCAGTTCGCCGAACGGGGCGCCCATCCCGGCGAAAGCGTCGGCATACAGCGTGCGCCAGTCCTGACGCACCTCGCCGAATTCGACGAGGTCGGTGAATTCGGCGGTGAGGGTCTCCGGGACACCCGACGGGGTGGCGTTGGTCAACGCGACAATCGCGACATCCGCCGACGGGATGATGACCACGGTGGTCGCCGCGCCGAGTGCGAAGGCACCGGAGTGGCTGAACTGCACCCGGCCCGCCGCCGAGGTGCTGACGTTGAACCCGTAACCGTAGAAACCGGACCGCTCGGCGGGCTGATCCGGCGGGCTGGACACGATCTGCGGGGTAAGCGCGGGCAACAGGGCTTCCGGATCGACGATCCGGGTGCCGTTGTAGCTGCCGTCCGCGAGCATCATCGCCAGCCAGTGGGTCAGATCGGTGACCGAGGCGCTGACACCGCCGGCCGGCGACTGCGCGTCGGGGTCGCGGGTGTAGCGGGGTTGGTAGCCGCCATCGATCCGGACGTGACCGACGGCACGGTCCGGGCGGCCCTGATACTCGGCGAAACGCGAACTCGCCGAGTCCATCCCCAACGGGCGATAGAGCACCCGTTCGGCGAGGTCCTCCCACCGTGCGCCGGCCGCCGCGGCCACCGCCTCGGCGGCGGCGGTCACGCCGAAGTTGGTGTAGGCGTAGGACGTCCGGAACTGCCCGAGCGGCAGCAGACGGAGCCGTTCCAGCACGGCGCGCCGGTCATACCCCAGGTCCTCAAGCAGGTCACCGGCATGGTCCGGCAGCCCGGAGCGGTGCGCGAAGAGGTCCGCCACGGTGAGCATCCGGGTGCTCGCCGGGTCGGACAGCGCGAACCACGGGAGGTGGTCGGTGATCGAGGTGTCCCAGCTCACCGTGTCGACACCGACCTCGTGGGCGACGACCGTGGCGGCCAGCGGTTTGGACAGTGAGGCGAGTTGGAACACCGTACCGGCGTCGACCTTCTCTCCGGTTCTGGTGTCGCGAACCCCGAAGCCCTTGGCGTAGAGCGTTTTGCCGCCGTGCACCACCGCCACCGCCATACCCGGGATGCCCGAGGAGGCCATCAACTCCTCGGCGATGCCGTCGAGCCTCGAGACGGCGTTGGCGACGGCGTTATCCGGCAGCGCCATCGCCGGGGCCAGTTGCGGCGGCTCGTCGGAGGGTGGCCTCGCCGTTTCGGACGGGGGTCCGCCACAGGCGGCGACCACGGCCACCATCGCGAACGCCGCGGTGCGGCGGACCAGGGCTGACATGGCTAGCTACGGTAGTGCGTCAACGCCGCCACCAGCGTTCGATTGCCGCAGCGCCGCCGACGTCCACCCGGCCTCCCGGTTTCGGGACTGCCACCTCGACCCCGGCGGCCGCGGCGGCGTCCACCAGGCGCTCGGCCGGTTCGGCCCACGGATGCGGGGCCAACCGGAAGGTCCCCCAGTGGATCGGCATCATCAGTCCGCCGACTCCTCCGCCCTGCAGATCGAGATGCGCCGCGACGGCCTCCTCGGGATTCATGTGAATATCCGGCCAGGCCCTGTTGTAGGCCCCGATCGGAAGCACGGTCAGGTCGAACGGGCCGTATTGCGCGCCGATGTCGGCGAAGCTGCCGGTGTATCCGGTATCCCCGCCGAAGAAGGCGCGGTTGCGCGGTCCGGCGATCACCCATGACGACCACAGGGTGTTGTTGCGGGACAGGAATCGGCCGGAGAAGTGCCGTGCCGGGGTGGCGGTCAGGTGCAGGTCGTCGATCCGGAAGCCGGCGTGCCAGTCCAACTCGACGATCCTGCTCGCCGGAATGCCCCACTCCCGCAGGTGGGCTCCCACGCCCAGGGGTGTGATGAAGGTGGCCCGCTGGGTGCGGGCCAGAGAGCGCACGGTGTCCATATCCAGATGGTCGTAGTGGTCGTGGCTGATCACCACCGCATCGAGTGCGGGCAGTGATTCCAGCGGCATCGGCGGCGGGTGCAGCCGCTGCGGTCCGACGGTCCGCGACGGGGAACAGCGGTCACTCCAGACCGGATCGGTCAGAATCCGATAGCCGTCGATCTCCAACAGCACGGTCGCATGGCCGAGCCAGGTCACCGACAGGTCCCGGGCACCGGACCGCGGTCCCGGATCGGCCAACGGGACGCCGCCGGCGGGTAGACGTCGCGAACCGCTGGCGAACATGTCGTACAGAACCATCCGGTTCTCTTCGAGGTCCAGGCTGATAGTCGAGGACGGCTCAAGATTGTGGAAGACCCCGCCGCGGTAGTTCGGCGAGCCTTCGGCAACGGCGCGGATCGCCGCCGGCCCCGCACCCAGTGCGGCAGGCGTGTCGCGCAGTGCCCGCAAAACCCAACCGCCGGCGGCCAGCGAGGCCGTGCCGGCCGCCAGTCGCACCGCCGCCCTGCCGCCGGGCAGCAGTGCCGAAACGTCCGGGAAGCCCGCCATCAGGCGCCCTGAAACCTCGCGGCGCGCTTCTCGATGCGGGCCACCTGCGCCTCGATCACATCCTTGCTGCCCCAGGCCTGATCGAAGAGTTCCTTGTGCGGCCCGACCTGCTCCTCGTAGGCGCCGTCGTCGTTGAGAACCCGCTTGGAGTGCCGCAGCGACAGCGGTGCCAGCCCGGCGATTTCGGCCGCCCAGGCCTTCGCGTCGGCCAGGGTTCCGATCCGGTTGGCCATACCGGTCATCAGCGCGGTCTGGGCGTCCAACTTCTCCGCCGCCAGCAGCATGCCGCGGGCCCGGCCGTATCCGGCCAGCGACGACAGTCGGCGGATGCTCCAGTTGTCCAGCGCCAGCCCGTACCGGGCGATCGGGAACTGGAAATAGGCGTCCGGGGCGACCACCCTCAGGTCGCAGACCATCGCCAACTGAACACCTGCACCGATAGCCGGTCCGTTGATGGCGCCGATCACCGGCACCGGCACCGCATCGATGGCCAGGTTCAGCGCGATCGCCTTATCCGGAAAGTCCGCGGCGAACACGTCCCCGGACAGGTCGGCACCCGCACAGAAGACCGTTCCGGCACCGGTGATGACGATGGCCCGGACATCGTCGCCGGCCGCCTCCTGAACCGCCTCGCGCAAGGTGTCGACAAGTTCGGAATTCAGCGCATTGCGCCGTTCCGGCCGCTGCAACTCGATGGTGGTGACATCACCGACACGCTCGATCCCGATCATGGCGATGAGCCTACTGGCCGGTTTCGGGCGGGCGATGTGCCGCCTGCAGCAGTGAGCACACCTCCGCATCGGACGTCTGCGAGAAGTCGTCGTACGCCTGGCCGACCGCCGTGAAGCTGCGGGGCATGCCCAGACACACCACGTCGTCGGCGACGCCGCGCAAATGGGCGACAGTCTCCGGTGCCCCGATCGGGGCCGCCAGCACCACCGTCGCCGCACCCTGGGCGCGGGCCACCAAGGCGGCGGCCCGGGCGGTCGCGCCGGTGGCGAACCCGTCGTCGACGATCAGCACCACCCGGCCGGCCAACGGCAGCCCGGGCCGCCCGCCGCGGTACAACCGCACCCGGCGATCCAGTTCCACCCGCTCGGTGTCCTCGACCGCCGCGAGGTCCTCGGCGGAAACCTCGATCCGCCGCAAGACACGGTCATTGAGCACCCGGACATCGCCCTCGCCGATGGCACCGAAGGCAAGCTCCGGCTGGTAGGGGACGCCCAGTTTGCGCACCACGAGTACGTCCAGTGGTGCACCCAGCGCCTCGGCGACCTGGTGGGCCACCGGGATGCCGCCGCGCGGCAGTCCCAGCACCAGCACGTCGCGGCCTCGGTAGCCGGCCAGCGCCGAAACCAGCCGGCGTCCGGCGTCGGCTCGGTCGGCGAAACGGATCACGGGTTGATTCTCGCCCACATATCTCAGGCCAGCGAGTCCCGCCAGGCCCGGTACAGCAGGTCGTAACGACCGCCGGTGCCGATCAGATCTGCGGGCGGACCGTCCTCCACGACCCGGCCGTGCTCGAGTACCAAGACCCGGTCCGCGATCTCGACGGTGGACAGCCGGTGGGCGATGATCAGCGCGGTGCGCTGGGCCAGCACGGTGCGCAACGCCCGTTGCACCATCCGCTCGCTGGGGATGTCCAGCGACGAGGTGGCCTCGTCGAGGATGAGCACGGCAGGGTCGGCGAGGAATGCCCGGGCGAAGGCAACCAGTTGACGTTGTCCGGCCGAGAGCCGGCCACCTCGCTTAGCGACGTCGGTGTCATATCCGTCGGGCAGTGCCGTGATGAAGTCGTCGGCACCCACCGCCGCGGCGGCCGCCCGCACCTGCTCGTCGCCTGCCCCGGGCCGGCCGAACCGGATGTTGTCGGCCACGGTGCCGGAGAACAGGAAGTTCTCCTGGGTGACCATCACGACGTGCCGGCGCAGATCACCGTTGGCGAAGCCGCGCAGATCGATGCCGTCGAGGGTGACCGATCCCGCGTCGGGGTCATAGAACCGGGCGATCAGTGCGGCGATGGTCGTCTTGCCGGCACCGGTCGTTCCGACCAGCGCGACAGTCTGCCCGGCCGGAACCGTCAGTGTCATCCCGGACAGCACCGGAGTCTCGCCCCGGTAACCGAAATGCACGTCACGCAAAGCGATCTCGCCGCGAACCTGCTCAATTTTCGCAGGCTCATCGGGCTCTTCGATGCTGGGCTTGCAGGCCAGCACACCGGCGATCTTCTCCAGCGCCGAGGACGCCGACTGGAAGGTGTTGAAGAACTGGGAGATCTCCTGCATCGGCTCGAAGAACATCCGCAGGTACAACAGGAAGGCCGTCAGCGTGCCCAGAGTCATCTGATCCTGCATGACCCGGTACCCGCCGTAGAGCAGCACCACCCCGGTGGTCAGATTACCGACCAGTTTGACCGCGGGCATGAAGATGGCCAGCAGTCGGAAGGTGCGTTCGTTGACGTCCCGGTAGCCATCGGCGACGTCGTCGAAGATCTCCTGGTTGCGCGGCTCGCGGCGGTAGGCCTGGACGGCCTTGATACCGGTCATGGTCTCGACGAACTGGACGATCACCAACGCGGCGCTCTCGCGGACCTTGCGGTAGGTCTTGGTCGACTCCCCGGCGAACCACCGGACCAGCAGCACCAGGACCGGGAACGCGGCCAGGCACATCAGGCCCAGCCGGATATCGAGCACCAGCAACAGGATTGCGGTGCCGAACAGTGTCAGCACCGCGGTCACCAGGCTGTCGAATCCGGTCTCCAGCATCTCCTGGATCGCCTCGACATCGTTGGTGGAGCGGCTGACCACCCGGCCGGAGGTATAGCGGTCGTGGAAGGCGATGTCGAGACGCTGGAAATGCCGGAACAATCGGCGGCGCAGTTCCAGCAGCACCCGCTGTCCGATCCGGCCCGAGGCGTTCAGGAAGATCATCCGGCTGATCGCCTGCACCACCACCAGCCCGCACAGCGCGGCCACCACCACTACCAGCTCCCCTGCCGCCCCACCCGACATCAGCGGCGGGATGGCATCATCGATGCCGCGTCTGACCAGCAGTGGAATGGCCAGTCGCGCAGAGTTTTCCACGATCACCACCAGTGCCAGCACCGCCAGCGCCGCCCGGTAGGGCCGCAGCAGTGAACCAAGCAACCCGCGGGCCTCCCGGCGCCGCGACAACCCCTCGTCGATCGGGAGGTCCTCGCCCTGCTCGTTGAGCCGGCCGCGCCAGTCGCTCACCGGGTGCCGTCCTCAACGGCCGCGTAACCGGCCGGGCGGCGGGCGGCGGTCCATTCCTCGACGGCTTCCTCCCGGGCATGGTCCAGCCTTCGCCGTTCGGTGTCGTCCTCCCAATCGGGCCTCCGCTCGGCACCGTCGTCGAGTTCGTCGTCGGCGGCCAGCAGATACCGGTAGCGCGGGACGGCGGCGAGCAGTTCGGCGTGGGTACCGACGTGGGTGATGGTGTGCGTGACGGTGCCGGCCGTCTCGACCGTATCCAGCAGTGCGACGGTGTCCGCCAGCAGAACCGTCGACGCCCGATGTGCCACAACGATTCCGGTGACCCCGGCCAGAACCCGGCGCAGCGCCTCGGTGACGACAGCCTCGGTGTGCACGTCCAGTGCGGACAGGGTGTCGTCGAGTACCAGAACACTAGGGTTGGCCAGGATCGCCCGCGCCAGGGCCAGCCGCTGCCGCTGACCGCCGGACAGGCTCATCCCCTGCTCGCCGATCCGGGTCTGCAGACCGTAGGGCAGGTCGTACACGAACTGGGCGGCGGCGATCTCGATGGCACGCTCGAGTTCCTCGTCGCCCGCCTGATCCTCCGGGGACCGGCCCAGCCGCAGGTTCTCGGCCACCGACATCGAGAACAGAATGGGATCCTCGAATGCGACGGCCACCGCGCTGCGCAGCGCGGTCAGCGACAGCTCCCGGATGTCGACACCGTCGAGCCGGATCGTCCCCTCGGTGACGTCGTAGAGCCGGGGCAGCAACGCGGCCAGCACCGACTTCCCGGAACCGGTCGCCCCGACCAGCGCCAGCGTCTGCCCGGGCTCGACGGTGACGCTGACATGGCGAAGAACCCATGGACCGTCCCCGAAGCGGAAGCCGACGTCGTCGAACTCAAGTCGGCCACCCCGCGGCGTCTCCCGGCACGGGCCGTCGACGATCTCCCGGGGTTCGTCGAAGATCTCGGCGATCCGGTTGGCCGCCGTCATCGCCTCCTGGGTCATCGACAGCAGGAATCCCAGTGAGGCGATCGGCCACACCAGCGACAGCATCATGGTGATGAAGGCGACCAGCGTGCCCAGGGTCACCAGCCCCTGGCCGGCGGCCCAGGCCCCGAACCCGAGCACGATGATCAGCGTGATGTTGGGGATGACTTCCAGCAGCGTCCAGAACCGGGCCGACACCGACACCTTGCGGACCTGGGTGTCGTGCAGCATGACGGCCTGCTCATCGAAGCGGTCGTAGACGTAGTCCTCGCGGCCGAAGGACTTGACCGCTCGCAGTCCCAGCGCGGACTCCTCCACGACGGTCGCGACATGGCCGGCCTGGTCCTGCGCCTGTCGCGACAACCGGGTGAAGGTGCGCTCGAAACGCAGCATCGTGATGGTCACCGGCAGCACCGATACCAGCACCACCACACCCAGCGGCCAGTACATCGCCAGCAGGATGGCGGTGACCACGCAGATCTGCAGGGTGCTGAGCAACAGGAAGATCAGGCCGAAGGACAACAGCCGGCGGATGGTGCCGAGGTCGTTCATGATCCGGGACAGCAGTTGCCCGGACTGCCATCGCCCGTGGAACGACATCGGCAGGATCTGCAGCCGCGCATAGAGATCCTTGCGGATATCGGCCTCGACACCCATCGTCGCGCGGGCGACCAGCCAGCGGCGGATGAACCACAGCGCCGCCTCGGCGACACCGACCGCGACCGCCGCTGAACCCAGCACCCACAGGCCGTGCGGGTCGCGGTTGCGCACCGGGCCGTCGATCACCGCCCGGGTCATCAGCGGAATGGCGACGGTGGCGACCAGACTGGCGATCGCGACGACGACCATCGCCACCCAGCGGGCCCGGTAGGGCATCAGATAGGGCACCAGCCGCAGCAGGTCGGAGATGCCGCGGACGCGCTCGGGCCGCCTCGCGAGCAGCGGTTCCGACCGCAGGCCTGCGGTAGCCACCTCGTTCACGACCGAATCGTCTCCTGCATCGCCCGACACCGCGACCCGGCCCCCTGTCCCGATCATGTCACGGCCAAGCCTCCCACCCGTCCGGGTGCGGATCCGGCACTATGGGAGGTATGGACAGCGGCTCGGCTTCTCCGCGCGTGCTGGTCGTCGATGACGACCCGGACGTGCTGGCGTCATTGGAGCGCGGGCTGCGATTGTCCGGCTTCGAGGTGTCTACCGCCGTCGACGGCGCCGAGGCGCTGCGCAGCGCCACTGAGACCCGCCCCGATGCCATCGTGCTCGATATCAACATGCCGGTCCTGGACGGGGTCAGTGTGGTGACCGCACTGCGCGCGATGGACAACGATGTGCCGGTCTGTGTGCTGTCGGCGCGCAGTTCGGTGGACGACCGGGTGGCCGGCCTGGAGGCCGGCGCCGACGACTATTTGGTCAAGCCGTTCGTCCTGGCCGAACTGGTGGCCCGGGTCAAGGCACTGCTGCGCCGCCGCGGCGCAGTCGCGACGTTCTCCTCGGAGACCATTCAGGTCGGTTCGCTGGAGGTCGACATCCCCGGCCGGCGGGCCCGGGTCAACGGTGTGGACGTCGATCTGACCAAGCGCGAGTTCGATCTGCTCGCCGTGCTCGCCGAGCACAAGACAGCGGTGCTCAGCCGGGCCCAACTGCTGGAACTGGTGTGGGGCTACGACTTCGCCGCCGATACCAACGTGGTGGACGTGTTCATCGGCTACCTGCGGCGAAAGCTTGAGGCCGGTGGTGCGCCGCGGCTGCTGCACACCGTGCGAGGGGTGGGCTTCGTCCTGCGCACCCAATGACCCTCGCGGTCCTGTCATGACGGTCCTCTAATGACACTGTCCCGCATCTTCCGCCGCACCCCGTCGTTGCGCACCCGGGTGGCATTCGCGACGGCGATCGGCGCGGCGATCGTGGTGACGATCGTCGGCACCATCGTCTGGATCGGGATCACCAACGACCGCCTGGAGCGGCTCGACCGGCGGCTCGACGAGGCCGCCGGTTTCGCGGTCCCCTTCGTGCCGCGCGGGCTGGATCAGATCCCACTGAACCCCAATGTCCGCGATGTGGTGATCACCGTGCACCGCGGCGACGAGGTGCGATCCAATTCCGGGGTGGTGCTGCCTGAACTCGACAGCGACTACGCCACCACCGAGGTGGACGGTGTGCGCTACCGGGTCCGCACCGTCGAGATCCCCTACCCCGAGCCGCCGACCATGCTGCAGGTGGGCGCGACCTATGACGACACCGTGGCCGACACCAACAATCTGCACCGGCGGGTGCTGGTGATCTGCGCCTTCGCCATCGGCGCGGCTGCGCTGCTGGGCTGGCTGCTGGCCGCCTTCGCGGTGCGTCCGCTGCGGCGGCTGGCGCAACAGACCCGGCAGATCGACGCCGGGGGCGGAGCCCCGGAGATCGACGTCAGCGGAGCCACCGAAGCGGTCGAGATCGGCGAGGCACTCAACGGCCTGCTGGAGCGGATCTGGACCGAGCAGGACCGCACCCGCGCAGCCCTGACCACGGCCCGCGATTTCGCCGCGGTCTCGGCCCACGAGTTGCGCACCCCGCTGACCGCGATGCGCACCAACCTCGAGGTGCTCTCCACCCTGGAACTGCCCCCCGAGCAGCGCCAGGAGGTGCTCGGCGATGTGATCCGGACCCAGAGCCGGATCGAGGCGACGCTGGGCGCGCTGGAGCGACTGGCCCAGGGCGAGCTGTCCACCGAGGCCGACCAGGTGCCGGTCGACATCACCGAACTGCTGGACCGGGCCGCACACGATGCCATGCGGGTCTATCCCGACCTCCGGGTGGCCCTGGCACCGTCACCGACGTGCATCATCATCGGCCTGCCCGCGGGGCTTCGGCTTGCGGTGGACAACGCCATCGCCAACGCCGTCAAACACGGCGGGTCGACCCGGGTGCAGTTGTCGGCGGCGAGTTCGCGCGACGGGGTCGAGATCACGATCGACGATAACGGCACCGGTGTTCCCGAGTCGGAGCGCGAAGCGGTGTTCGAGCGGTTCGCCCGCGGTTCGACGGCATCGCGTTCCGGGTCCGGACTCGGCCTTGCGCTGGTCGCCCAGCAGGCCGAAATCCACGGCGGCACAGCATCGTTGGAGGACAGCCCGCTGGGCGGAACCCGGCTGGCACTACGCCTGCCGGGGCCGCGTTAGAACTCCGGCTAAGTTGATCCGGCTAGGTGAAGTTCTTGTCCCACTTGTCGAAACCGGCGGCGCGGGCGGTCTCCTCGTCGAAGAACCACACCTCGGCGATGGTCTGCTCGTAGGCCGGGCTGTCCGGGCCGTGGAAGAGCATCGAGTCCTCGTTGCCCTTGATCAGCCAGCCGGCCGGGCCGCCGCCGCCGTCCCCGGCCTTGGCCGAACCCTTGCCGTAGGGGCCCGCCGGCACATCGGCGATGGCGGCCACCGCAAGCGCCGCACTGCCGCCCTTGTCCGCATCCCAGCGCAGGAAACCGGCCTTGCGTGCGGATTCCTCGTCAAAGAACCACACCTCGGCGATGGTCTGCCCGTACCACCGACTCTCGGTGGTGTGGTACAGCATCGAGTCCGCGTTGCCCTTGATGGTCCAGCCGGCAGGTCCACTGCCGTCGGCGTTCGCTACTGCCGAGCCCTTGCCGTACGGACCGGCGACAACGTCTTCGATCGAGGCGAACTTGGCGGCGATCGCACCCGAGGCCGCGTCCATCTTCGCATCTGCCTTGGCAGCAGCGGCGGCCAGTTTGTCATCCGCCGCATCCAGCGTGGCGTCGACCCGGGCAGCCGCGGAGTCGAGGGCGCCGCCGGCTTTGCGGGCCGTCGCGTCCAGCGCGTCGCCGGCCTCGTCGATCTTGCCGCCGACCGCGTCGATGACCTTGTCGGTGGTCTCGCCTACCTTGTCAGCCGCGTCGGACAGCTTGGCCGAGACACCCGCCGCTGCCGACGCACCCGCGGCGCTCACCGCACCGGCTACCTTGCCCAGGTCGGCCTTGATATCGGGCTTGCCCATATGCGGCGCCTTCACCCCGGCCGAGACCGTGTGGGTGACCGGAACCTCCCGGGTGACCCGGCGGATCATCATGGCGAAGGTCAGCAGCAGGCCCAGCACGAAGGCCAGCGCCATCAGCCACCAGTTCACGTCACGCATCAACGCGCTCCTATCTCACGCGAGCCGGGAAGGTCGGCGATCGCCTCTTCCCTGCTGGTCCGGTGAACGGTCAGGACGGTGATCGCCCAAGCCACCGCGGAGCCGACCAGGAAGGCCAGCAGGTACCACAACCACTGTGCTAAGAAACCCATCTCGATACTCCCTAGTTGACCATGATCTCGGTGCGGCGATTCTGAGCCCGACCGGCCTCGGTGTCATTGTTGGCGACCGGCTCCGAGGACCCGGCGCCCTGGCTGCTGACCGAGTCGGCCGGGATCCCCTGCGACACCAGGTAGGCCGCCACCGACTTCGCCCGGTTCTCGCTCAGCGGGTTGTTGATCGCATCGGTGCCGGTGTTGTCGGTATGTCCGATCACCGTCAGTTTGGTGTCCGGGCAGGCCTTGACCGCCGTGATGACCGGGGACAGCTGCTGCTCGCCGTCCGGGGTCAGCGCGGCGCTGCCGGTCTGGAACTTGACCGGGGCGGCGAGGTTGGCGTCAACGGTGGCCTGCAGGTTGTCGCAGGACGGCGCGGCGCCGGTGATCGTGATGTTGTTGATGATCTGGACGTTCGGCCAGCCGGCCTTCGCCGCAGCTTCGACGGCGGCCTTGACCTCCTCGGACGGCGCGGTGCCGGTCAGCGTCAGGGTGCCGCCCTCGACGGTGAACTGGAAGTTCGGGATATCGGCGGCGGCCTCGAGCAGGCCGGACAATCCGTCGAAGCCGGGCGCGGTCGCGCCCGCCGCGATGTCGATCTTGTCGATCAGGTTGACCGACGGGCCGAGTACCGCCTTGAGTGCCGCCAGCAGGCTGTTCTTCACCGACAGGTCAGGCAGGATCCCGGACAGGGTGAAGTCGTTGCCGTTACGCAGGATCGACAGCGGGGAGAAGTTCAGCGACGGCATCGACACACTGGGTGCGGTGACGCTGATACTCGGCGCGCTGATGTTGACCTTGGGCTTCAGCGCTCCCCAGCCGAGCCATCCGAACAGTAATGGGATGAGCAGCAGGCCCAGTAGCCAACCCCAACCCGGCGAACGCCGGTAGTAACGCGACTCGGCGCGCCATTCGGTTGCCGTGGCGCTGACCCGTGCATCGCCGGAACCCGTCATCGGTTCCCTCCTCCGCCAGTTACTGGCGCATCGTTTACTCGAACGGCAGCAACATACCGCCGTCCAGGAACAAAAACTACCGTTTTCCGTGGGTCCGGACTACAACCGGTCGGCCCGGCAGCGGCTTTCGGATCAGCCGACTCCGAGCAGGTCGATCACGAAGATCAGCGTTTTGCCCGAGAGTCGGTGCCCGCCGCCGGCCGGTCCGTAGGCCAACGCCGGGGGGATGACCAACTGTCGGCGGCCGCCCACCCGCATCCCCGGGATGCCGTCCTGCCAGCCCTGGATGAGTCCGCGCAGCGGGAAGGAGATGGACTCCCCCCGGTTCCAGGAACTGTCGAACTCGTCGCCGGTGTCGAACTCCACACCCACGTAATGGACGTCGACGACGTCGCCGGGCTTGGCTTCCGCACCGTCGCCGACGACGAGATCCGTCATCACCAGATCAGTGGGCGCCGGGCCGCCGGGGAACTCTATTTCGGGTTTTGTGGTCACCGGATCACCGTAACGGGCGGCGGTGCGATTCGGCCCGGGCGGGGTGCGGCGCTTGTCTAAGCTCCGGCCATGGCCCCTGCCGCCTCCGATGCGCTCGATGTCGTCGTCGTCGGTGGCGGGCACAACGGATTGGTGGCTGCCGGCTATCTGGCCCGGGCCGGTCTTCGGGTCCGGGTGCTGGAACGTCTCGACGAGGTGGGCGGGGCGGCGGTGTCGGCTCGGGCGTTCCACGGCGTGGATGCCCGGCTGTCTCGGTACGCCTACCTGGTCAGCCTGCTGCCGGCCCGCATCGTCGAGGATCTCGGGGCCCCGGTCCGGCTGGCCCGGCGCCGGTACGCCTCCTATACGCCGAACCCGGGCGACGGTGGCCGCACCGGACTGCTGATCGGTGCGCACCCCGACACTGCGACCTCCCGACCAGCGATTGCGGCGTTCGCGGCGGCGG